>ERZ795047.435-NODE-435-length-52211-cov-9.745379_pt1 | contig 52211 bp, 57 predicted proteins | sample MGYA00375131_ERZ795047 | MGnify/ENA primary metagenome ERZ795047 (study PRJEB30176, sample SAMN05720228) | activated sludge metagenome | isolation source: Anaerobic digester | place: Japan | collected 2015-05-20 ... | reverse complement strand
CAAATTGGCAAAACCCACGCCCCTGCTCTCACTCGTGCGTGACATTCTGGCAGGCTCGAACCGTATGCGCCCGGAGGGCGGCCTATTCCAGATGAACGGGGAGAATGCTGACCCCCATGTCCTGGTACGCACTGAGCCTCGACTGGAAGCTGCTGATGAGCATGCCGTTCTCGTCGACGTAATCGTATATTACCGCCTCGTCCTTGCCCTCGGAGACCCTGAGGATCCGGCCGATGTACTGCTTGACTCTTCCGGTGAAGCGGATGGGAGTGGCGAGGAAGATGGAGCTCAGGGCTTTGAGGTCGAATCCTTCGCCGATGAGCTGGGATGTGGCGACGAGAATGTGCGATTTCGACAGGTTCAGATTTTGCACGAGCTCGCTCCTCCTGGCCATGGGCACGGCGCCGGTGAGCAGCGACACGCCAAGTCCGGACTCCGATATCATCCGGTAGAGCTCCTCGCAGTGGGCAACGCGGTCGGAGATGACGAGCGCGATGCCGCTCTTGCCGCTGCGGGCCCGTTCCACCACGTCGCGCGCGATGATGGCGTTTCTCCGCCGGTCCGCCACGAGTGCGGAGATCATGGACTGGTACTCGTCCGAGTCAAAGTAATACGAGCACCGGGTTCTCCGCACCTTGAGCGTCGCCCGCATGATCCGGTCTATCTCCTGGAGCTCGCGGGGCTGGATCTTGTGGAGGCGGTCTCCGAGATAGAAGTAGATGAGACGGGTGAGCTTGTCGCGTCGGTACGGGGTTGCGGAGAGCCCGAGCATGAACGAAGCGTCGAGCCGTCCGACTACCTCGGTGAAGGTTCGCGCCGGGGTGTGATGGCATTCGTCCACGATCAGGTGTCCGATGGTGGGCTTCACCTCGTCCATGACTCGATAGAGCGAGTTGATGATCGCTATGGTGAGCTTTCTGCCGATGTCTTTTCTGCCGTCGCCGACGAGCCCGATATCATCATCGCAGGCGTTCAGAAACTCCAGGGCGCGCCTGTGCCACTGATACATGAGCTCCTTGGTGTGTACGACCACCAGGGCGGGCTGTCTCCGGCGGGCGATGATGTCGAGAGCTATCACCGTCTTTCCCGCCCCGGGAGGCGCCTCGAGAACGCCGAACCTTCGCGCCGTGAGGTCTCTGACTGCAGCGAGCTGATAGGGGTGGAGCCGGGCACGGAAACCGAAATCGACCGGATCCAGGGTGCGCGTCCGATCCACGACCATATACGGCAGTGTGCCCAGCCTGCCGAGAAGATGATTGATGTAGCCCCTGGGCAGAATGAGCACGCCGTTGCTGCGCTGAAAGAAGGCGAGCATCTCCGGCTGGAAGTTCCGTCTCCTGCTCCGGTTGTACTTTTCCACCTGCTCCCATTTCGGGTTGGGCAGGGTGAGGTCCGCCTCGATGCGCTTCACCGTCTCCGGCGGGAGGTCCGCCTCCAGTACACGGACGGCGTTGTCCACATGAACCGTGATCTCCATGGTATTCACAGGCGGCCTTCTTGCAGACGGGCACAAGCTGGCATATGCATCAGATCGTGTTCTTCAAATCCTCGATGAGGCTTTCGACTTCATCCGCGCTCAGCTCGATCGTCACCGTGCCGCCGCCCGGATTGCCGAAGGTCAGTTGTGCACCCGAATCGCTCTTCTCCACCGACCATCTCCTGCCGCCCGGCATTCTCACTTGGGGAGAAAGCCAGTCATCGGGCTGAAACTCCGCGATCTGGATGAGAACGCCGAAGGCGTCCCGCGGGTGGATGAACAGCTCTTTCCACACCGGACCGTAGTCATTGAACCCGAAATAGGGGATGCCGTTTTCCTCGAGGATCCGGCGGGCGCGGTGGATATCGGGCGTCTGCATGGTGATATGGTGGACGCCCCCCTGCCTGTTGCGGAGAAACCCGTCGAGGAAGCTCCCCGGACCGGTCGGGGTGAGGAGCTCGAACCTGCTCAGATCTCCCAGTGAGCAGATCTGCCACAGGTACTTCATGGAGCCGTCCTCGGCATATGCGCCCGGGATTGCCCCGAAGAGCCTGGTGAAAAACTCGAACGCCTTCTTGTAGTCCTGTACGGCAAGGGCCACGTGGTCTATTCGTAAAATCATAGAAAAGCTCCCGATGTCATGATTTCAATTCGTATAACCGGGATACTTGAAGATCGTCAAATGATTTGTGCCGCCGCCCCACGCCGCTTATGCTTCCGCAGGACAATGACCATCCCCTCATGCCTCGGGAGCCGCCCGAGTGAGGGCCGCATCGGCAACTGGAGCAGAGGCGTGAGGATATTTCCCGAGCTCTTCGATGAGATCCCGGATGCTTCCGTCCCGATGGGAAAAATCAATGGCTATACCGCCGGCAGTGGCCCTCACCACTCTGCCTCTGGCCATGAAGTACCCGCCAGGCCTGTTCGGTGAGAGGTTCGCGCTGATATATCTGCCCCTGGGGTAGGGCTTTCGGGTGATGATGTACATCCCGCTCTCGCTGATGTTCAGAACATAGCCGCGCATGGGGCCGTCATCGCCCTGAGCACGGTATGCGATCTCCAGTCCGAGCGGATAGCGCCTTGCCCTTCGTTTGTCCGAAAGCAGTCCTTCGGCGTCCATTTCGGAGACCTCTTCCGAGACAGCTGCGGAAATGGGTGTATAGGTCATGCCGAGCTCGCGGACCGCCTTGGCGCCGTCCGCTGCGAGTCCCTCGCGCAGAGTCGCGAGGTAATCGCTCGACAGCCCCATGAGCGGCGGCTTTCTCGTGATGCCGGCCACAGCGGTCAGGGTCGTGCCAACGATCCTTGCAGAGGGAATCGAAACGCTGCTGCGCGGGAGCTTCCTGCCGGAAGTCTCTTCGACCATTGCAAGGAGGCGTCGGATGGAGAGGCGCTCGCCAGCGATGAAATACCGTTGACCGATGGGAAATTCTCTGTCGAGGATCCGGGAGACGGCCTCAGCCACGTCCTGAACGTGAACGAATGTATGAATGGAATTGAGAAACGCCCGGGACACGGAGAGAGCACCCACGAGCCTGCCGATGAACGATGTCCCGCCCGCCCGCCTTCCGGCGCCCAGCGCCACGGCGGGGTAGCACACGACGAGGGGGAGGTCCTTTTTCGCATGCAGGCCCCAGGCGATCCGCTCGGCTTCATATTTTGTCCTGGCATACTCGCTGAACCGGACCGGGCCGACCGTGCTCGTCTCGTTGAACGGTCTCTGGACGGGCCTGCCGTACACCGAGAGGGCGCTCATATGAACAACCCTGGGTATGCCTGCCTCGACGGCGCATTCCATGACGTTTCTCGTGCCGTTCACATTGGTAAGGCTGTAGGATTCCCTGTCCTGCTCCCAGAAGGATGTGGCCGCCGCGAGATGAATGAGGGCGTCGCATCCCGACATGCCGGGCTTGAGTGAACGACGGTCACAGACATCTCCCCAGAAGGGAACTGCGCCGATATTCTCGAGCGCCCGAATATTGCTCGTTTTTCTCACGAGGCAGATAAGTGTGTGCCCTCTGTCTGAAAGGTCTTTGGCCATGCGGGTCCCGATGAAGCCCGTGGCGCCGGTGATGAAGATTTTCATGCCATGCCTCCTTATCAATGATCAAAAACGCACGCGGAGTCTTCTCCCGTGAATTCAATGCCGTAAAGAATCCATATCACCGCATGCCTTTTTTACGGTGAAAAAAGGCAATTCCAGTCATTATAATCCAGCATTAAGTAAATATCAAGACTTAGATATAATCCCCGGGGTTCAGCGGGGCCGCCGAGCGCCTTTTCCTGTGCAAGCAGGTGTTTGAGGGGGTGTTCGGAGGAAGACCAGGGCGGAACAGCCGGTGCCGGAGTCTATATCTCGATGACAGAGCCGTCCTGCGCGCACTCGAATTCCAGAGAGCCGCATCTGCCGAGCATGGTATCTCCCAGGTGGGTGAGGATGATCCGCCCGCATTCGAGCTCGCGGCGATGCTCAAGCAGCGTCAGGTAATTAATGTGGTTGCCTGCCTCGGCCTGGTACTCGAAGGCTTCACAGACGAGGAGGTCCGCACCCCGGGATATCTCGGGTATGACGTCGTTCCACTCTGTGTCGCCGGTGTATGCAATGATCTTCCCGCAGCATTCTATCCTCAGCGATAGAGGGCGGGCCAGAGGGGAATGTGCGGCGGGATATGCCGCGACCAGGATATCGCCGATCTGCTCGGTCTGTCCTGGGTGAAGAACGCGAAAATCGGGCCAGAACCGGGAGCGGACGTCCTCATGTCCGGGGAAGAGCAGACCGAGGAGCTGTTCTGTACGAAACTCGAGGTCATCAGGTCCTGCCACAAGCAGGGGCTCGGTTCTTGTGCCGTTCACCTGGATCTCCTTGATGAGAAACGGCAGTCCGCCGAAGTGGTCTCCGTGAAGGTGAGATATGATCACGGCATTGATCCGCGATGAGTCGAACCCGCTCTGTTTCATACCGGTGAGCGCTGTCGCTCCACAGTCGATAAGGAAGCCGAATCGGCCGGTGTCGGCCATGATGCAGCTCTGGAGCCTTCCTCCGCTGCCGAAGGCGTCGCCGGAGCCGAAGAAGCGTATCTTCATCGTTTGCATGTTCAGTCCTTCACCCCCACGCCTGGTTCTGCACAGTCTGACATGGACGTGTGCCTCTTTCAAAGACATATTACCGATTCATGTGACGCATTTCCATAAGCCGGCGGCATAAAAAAGCCCCTTGAGAAGGAAGACTCACGAGGTCTTCCTTCTCAAGGGGCTGTCTCGCCGTTCAAGAAAAGAGCTGGGTTACTTCGCCCTGGAGGCTGCGGGTTCCTTGGCCGTCATTCTGGTTACGAACCGATAACCGATGGCGACGAAGAAAACGATGCCGAGGGCTGTGAATATGAATGTCATGACTCCCTTCTCCTTTCTGAAATCGCTTCCTGGATAAAACCTCTGAATCCCAGTATAATGCCGATAACGAGTCCGAGCAGGGTGAAGTTCGGCGCCATATTCGTGACCTTGTCGAGATAGAGCCCTCCATAAAGGCCGAGGAAGGTCATGATCACGAGCACGAAGCTGTATGCACTTATTCTCGTAATCCGTGCAAGCAGCTTGCGTGATGGCTTGTATCTCTTCATTGCCCCGCCGTTAAAACATCTGTGCGATGATCTGCCGAGCCGGGCCGGTGTTGATTCCCACCAGCATGACGATAAGCACGAATACCGCTGTCGCTTCCACCGGGGTCAGACCCAGAACCCGATACATGAACCTGATACCGATTCCCGTCAAGAACAGGCAGCCGATTACGATCCAGAGGGCCAGCATTGTTTTTCTCCTTTCAATTTTTGTTTCTTTTTCAAATGAAGGGCAAGATCCATGCCATGAAATGGCTCATATAACTCATAGTAAATATTAATAAAATTAATATATGACGGGCCTCTCAGTGACATCTTGGCAAAAACCCTGCTGCTTTTCCGCAGAGCTTTGACAAAATGACAAAATGATTGGTACAGGACGTGATCTGCTGACAACTTGTCAATCAGAGATTCAGGGAACAGGCTGAGAAACGCTTCTTTTCGGCGGACTTCCGGCCGGGAAGAATCAGACCATGGCGCCCGAATGAGCCCATGAGCTCATTCGAGCCGGGTTCTACCTGCCAAGCTCGAAAGTGACGTTTACATACGAGTCAATCACGACCTGTCCGGGCAGGATGGGCATGAGGGCGTCTCCCTCTGCGAGAACCGCCTCCCCGCCTCTGGGCTGGACGATGTTCGGGACGAACTGGATGTATGTTATCTCCCTCAGGTCGAGCCCTGCCGACCGGGCAAGGACCTTTGCGTTTTCCATAGCATTCTCAAGGGCCCTGGCGGCGGTTTGCTTCTGCAGCTCATCATTGTCGCTCCGGGAGAAGGAGAGTGAGCTCACCCTCGTTGCACCTGCTGACACAGCAGCATCGATCAGCTCTCCGATCGTATCCAGAGCGGGGGTCTTGACGATGATGGAGTGGTTCACCCGGTACGCCTTGGGGACGATGGCGGAGGACCTCGATCCCGAGTCTTTCTCGCGCTCGTAGAGCGGCTGGAGGGTGAAGCTGGAGGTGGATATCTCGGTGTCTTTCCCCGCGGCCTTTTTCAGCTCCCGGATCACCCTGTCGGTGAGCTTCGTGTTTTTCTCCAGAGCCAGAGCGGCTCTGGGCTCCGAGGTTTCCACTGCAAAGAAAATGCTTGCCTGGTTCGGCGGCACCGTGATCGACGCCTGGCCGGTGACGTCCATGGTCGGCACGCTCCTTTCATCCTGCGCGTGGGCGGGAACCATGGCCCAGAGGCAAAAGACGGCCAGCATGAAGATCATTCCGGATACGTTTCTCATAGCTCTCTCCTTGAAATATGATCAGGACCGCGCGTCGACGGGCGTCACCGCTGCGCAGCGCTCTCATTTCTTCATGGAATATCCGGATACTACCACATACACAGCCCGGTATCCAGCTTCTCCTCCCTGTTGACGGGGCATGGGAAAGGCCGCGGCCGTTTCCCGGAGACCCCAAAGAGGTGAGAAAAATACCGGTGGCCTTCAATCCGGTATTCACAAGTATGATTTTTTTGGGTAATATATACATTGAAATGGTTATGGCGCCTTCGATTCTCATCTCTGCAGCGAAGGTCCTCTGGATAAGCCTTTGCGCCGTTTTCATCAGCCTGGTGATGTTCGTGCCCGTCACGCTGGCCGCCCTCATGAGCAACACCGGGAACCTGGCCTTTACGCTCTCAAAGATATGGGCCTATTTCATGCTTTATGCCACCGGGGTCAGGATCGTCATCAGAAACCGGGAGAAAATCCGCCCGGGAACCTCGTACATCATTATCGCGAACCATCAGTCCGAGTACGATATCCTCGCTATCGTCACCAGCCTAAGGATCCAGTTTCGATGGATCATCAAAAAGGAGCTGCGCAGGGTGCCGCTCTTCGGGTATGCCCTGTACATATCACGGAACATCTTCATCGACCGCTCTGACGGGAAGAAGGCCATCGCGAGCATTCATGCCGGAATGGACCGGCTTCCGCCCGGCACCAGCGTCATGTTTTTCGCAGAGGGCTCCCGGTCTGCGGACGGGGTTATCCGGGAATTCAAAAAGGGCGGGTTCATTATGGCCCTGGAGAAGCATTTGCCGATTCTGCCGGTAACCGTCAACGGATCCAGAAAGGTGCTCCCGAAGAAGAGCCTGGTTTTCCGGCCGGGCACCATCGAGGTCGTGGTGGGCGATCCCATCGAGACATCAGGCCTCGCCAGAGAAGATCTGCCTGTTCTCATGCAAAAGACCAGAGATGTCATCGTGAGCAACTACCATCCGGATTATCCCGGATGACACTCCTCTTTCTTGACTTGTCCGGCGGCAACGTGTACACGTCTTGTCAGCAGAACATCCTGACGCGGGCCCTCTGACGGTCCCGCATATTTTGCCGGAGAACGTTGAGAAGAATTGTGTAATGACGGGGCATCCGGTCGAAATGTATCGATCCCTTCTCCGGAGGACCGGTTGCCGCACACATCGAAGGGGAGGCATCATGGGGGAGCCGCGAAAGATCTGGTATCGGCTGCGTGGGGCACTGATCGTTCCGTTTTATCTCTTTGTCCTGTTCTATAGCCGGGGTGAGTTCACCAATCCCATGATAAGTCACCCCATCGGCGCCATCCTGTTCGGGGCCGGCCTGGCTCTGCGCATCTGGGCCCAGATGCACCTGCATTACCGGCTGAAAACCCATAAGATACTCACGCTCACCGGTCCGTATCGCTATGTGCGCAACCCCATCTACATCGGCAACACGCTCATCCTCGTGGGGATCACGGTTCTCGAGGGCCTGCTGTGGTTCGTCCCGATCATGCTGCTCGCCTGCGCCTTCACGTATCATATGACGGTGCTGTATGAGGAGGGGCACCTGACGAGAAAGTACGGCCAGGGTTACGTGGATTTTCTGAAAAGGGTTCCCAGATGGCTTCCTCGCCGAAGCCCGGTGAAAACTGTGTCTGCAGCAAAAACGGGGCCCTATTTCTGGCAGAGCGTGGCAGCGGAGCTCCACATCCTGCTTCTTCTCATACCTCTGATAATCCTCTAGCCGTACGGCTCGCATCCCGTCAGAACAGAGCCGGGCTCATGGTACCCCATCAGAGACGGCGCTGCATCCACACCACACTGAATGCTTTACCCGCCTTGGCGCCGATGTCCTCGAACCGGCCGCATTCCCGGAAGCCATTTTTCAGGTGGAACCCGATGCTGCCCGGGTTCAGCGAGGATACGTTGACGAGTACCTGCTCTATACCGCATTCGCGGGCTTTTTTGAGGAGGATGTTCAGGATTCTTGTCCCTATGCCCCTGCCCGTATGTCCGGGGTGTATGAAATATGTCGCCATTGCGGTCTTCCTGAACGAATCTGCGGGATGGTATGGATGCAGGAAGGCGAATCCCACGGTTTTGCCGTCTCCGCTCTTCACCGCAAGGGCCGGGTAACTCCTCGACAAAGACAGAAAATGATCATAGACGGCATAGTCCACTGGCCTGCCGGGGTAGGCGGCAAAGCTCTTTTCGATGTAGTGGTTGAAAATATCGATGACTTCCCTGCGGTGCTCTTGCGCCATGGGCTCGAATGTGTATTCCATGCACAGTCCTTTCCCCCACTCTTATATATCGAAGCAGCGGAGCACATGATATCTCGGGAAACACATGTATGCCATGAACGGCTTATCACCTCAAGACTGATCAATCAAACGTCAGAGCTGTACAGGGGAGAAGCTTACAGTATCTCTCCCGCCTTGACGAGCGCCATCTTGAACATCATAGGCCCGACTATCTCGTGCACAACGGTTGCTCCGATTATGACAGCGATCGCGGGTTCAGAGATCAGGGAAAATGCCGGGTCGTATCCTATGAGCAGTGCCAGGCCGATGACGATCCCTCCTTGCGGAATGAGGCCCCAAGCCACATTTTTCCCAAGGCCTTTGGGGCTGCGGGCCATGTCTGCCCCGATCACCGCACCCAGGTATTTGCCCAGAGTTCGCAGCAGGACATAGAGCACAACAAAGGGCAGCATAGCCGGAAAAATGGAGAAATTCAGATGCATGCCGCTCAGGGTAAAGAACAGAACGAAAATGAGCTCCTCGGTGTAGCGCTCGATCATTCCGATGATCTTTTCCTGCATGAAATTATAATTCCCCACCACGACTCCCATGGACAGGGAGGTGAGAAGTTCCTCGAGCCCGAAGAGCCCGGCCGTGCCGTAGCACAGGAAAAGCAGTGCGAAGACATAGACAATGATGGCCCCTTCCGATTCTCTGGCGATGAGGGAGTTGACTGCATTGAAGCCGGCACCGAACACGATGCCGGTAATTATGCCTCCGAAAATTACAAACAATGGGGTGAACACGGAATTATGGACGCTGAGCTGCGAAATCGTTGCGATCATCCGGGTGACGGCAGCAGCGATACTGAAGTTTATGATGACGAGAATATCGTCGAGCCCTGAGACCCCGAGGATGGTGGATGTTACTGTGCCTTTGGCGTGATATTCATGGATGACGGCAAGATTGGCGGCCGGATCGGTAGGAGACGTCAGGGACGCGAGCAGAATGCTCGGGACTATGACCATCCCGGCCCGGGAATATCCGATAGTGTGGCTCAGGATGAAGAAAACGCCGGCGAAGCCGAGGCCCACAAGCAGGAAGGGGCTTTCGGCTCGGAAAAAGGTGATGGAGAGGATGCTCTTTCCCAGTTTTTTATTCTGGAAAATACGAGTGATGCACCGATGGTGAATGTGATGAAGCTTAAAGCGGCATCGGTTATCGGCTCTGTTCGGGCAACGGAGTCCCGGGTTGTGAAATGAGAGACCTGAGGATTCAGCAGGATACCCGCCATGATAAATCCTGTTCCCTAGAGGAGCCGCACAATCCGGGCGAGCTCTTCAGAGATGAACCCGAAGATGAGCACGATCCCGTGGAGAAAAAGGGCGTTCACAGGGCCGCCTCTGCGGAGCCGAAGAACCCGTTGCATTGAGTCCATGGAGTCGACGGGGAAGATCTGCCTGCAGACAGAGACCCCCCCATTGAATATTCAATGAATAATCGCGTGACGAATACAATAGTGCGTAAGTTGCGGGTACATCACGATTGCGACCCAACAGGACGTGCCGATCATGATTATGGTATTTACACCATAATGTGGTCTGCCGTTCTATGGCGGCTCGGTTATAATTACCTCGAAGCTGGAAACGATAAAATACAAATTAAATAAATACAATACATTGTAAACATTCACATATGAGTCATCCGATGGCATGAATTTCGCTTTTTGTCTAATGTACATAAAAAAAGCAAGACTCGGAGGACAGGTATGGGCGTGTTCGACTACAGCAGGGAAGCTCTCGAAAACCTGAAAATTGACGACACCGGCGTGCTGGACAGGCTGGTCGACTTCGAGACGGCGAGAAAGGTCCATCTCGGCAAAGAGCGCGCGAAAAAAGACAAGCGCATCTCGCTGAAGGAGGCCGTGGCGGAATTCGTACAGGACGGCGACGTAGTCATGGACACCGGGTTCGGCTATGTTCGTACCTGCATCCAGAGCCATTTCGAGATCATGAGGCAGGAAAAGAAGAATCTCCAGATGATCGGTGCTCCCAACACGAACCAGAGCTACATGATCATAACCGGTGCCGTGACCTATTCCCACAATTCCTATATCGGCGCCGAGATGAGGGGCACGGACCGCAACTACACCCGCCAGCTCAAGGCGGGCAAGGTCAAGATCCTCTCGGAATGGAGCCACGGCGGGGTCGCCCAGGGACTGAAGGCCGCGCAGCTCGGCTCTCCCGGGGTGCTGAGCAAACAGATGCTCGCCTCGGATATCATCAAGTACAACCCATACCTCAAGGTGATGCAGAACCCGATCAAGAAGGAACCCGACCCGACGGTGTTCATCCCCGCACTGTATCCGGACGTAACATTCATCCATGCCCAGGCCGCGGACAAATACGGGAATGCCTACATTTACGGGCCTACGGTCAACGATGTGGCCGGAGCCGCCGCCTCGAAGAAGGTCGTCATCACCGCCGAAGAGATCGTACCGGAGTCCGACATACGCTACAACAAGAAAGGGGTGATCATCCCGTTCTTCTATGCGGACGCGGTGGTCGAGCTCCCCTATGGGGCGCTGCCCGGAAGCATGCCCGGATATTATTACTGGCCCCGCCAGTGGTGGGAGAAGCTCATGCGGCTTGCAGGCCCCAGCGACGAGAACATGAAAGACTTCATCGACGAGTGGATCTTCGGCACGCAAGGGCCGATCGATTTCGTCGAAAAGCTCGGCGGCGCCAGATGGATGATCGAGGCGCGGAGGCAGACCAAGGCTGCGGAGGGGGATAACGAGGACATCGATTTTTCATACCAGGAATACAAGGTGGGCAGCGACCCCGGAATTTTCTTCTGATACCGGATGAGACGAGAAGGGAGGAACGGCGATGACTGACAACGCTCCGGCGAATCCTTTGGAGATATTGGCATATATTATATCGGCGCAGATCAGGGACCACACGATCGTATATGTGGGCACCGGGCTACCCATGGTTGCCGGGATCCTCGCCCGATTCACTCATGCTCCGAACATCACGATGGTCTATGAATCGGGCGGGCAGGATCCCATCCATGGAGGTATGCCCTGGTCGGTGGGCGGCCCCTTCACCTGGCGAAAGTCTCCCACCATTATGGAAATGGCCTATTCATTCGGACAGTGCTACAACGGCTATGTGGACATCGCTTTTCTCGGGTTCGCCCAGGTGGATATGTACGGCAATGTCAACACCCACATGATCGGCGATAATTTTCTCTTGCCCAAGGCACGTCTCACCGGCTCCGGCGGTAACAACGACCTTACATCCCTTGCGGAAAACATGGTTCTGGTGGGGCTCCAGACACCGGAAAAGTTCCCGGAAAAGGTCGATTTCATTACCTCGGTGGGTCATCTGAGAGGGGGCAATACCCGGAAAGAGGCCGGGCTCCTGGGGAACGGGCCCGTCGCGGTCATATCCCAGTGCGGGGTCTTCAATTTCGAGCCCGTAACCAAGAGGATGCGGGTCAAAACACTGCATCCCGGAATGACGTTCGAAGTTGCGCAGATGTGCACGGGGTTCGAGCTCCTGAAACCGGAAGGCGAGATCCCACTAACCCCCATGCCCTCTCCTGAAATAATTGAAATACTCCGGAAAAAGGTGGACCCTGCAGGGGTCTTCACCTCGCTGCCATCAGCGTAACCGCCCCCGCTGGAGGGTGCTCCTTTGATGGCAGGGGCACCCTCGCATTGCTCTTTCGCAGGACTCCCGAAGCCGAACCCTCCCGGCTCCTAAAAAGAAACGCCCTTGAGATCCTGTCGGCGGGGGCGCCCCAACCATCATACGTCCACTCCGATAAGCGAGCGCAGGAGAAAGCCCACGAGGAAGCTGATTACCGCCACCCCCAGGGAAAACCCCGCCATTTCGAGAAAACGGTACCTGAAGGGCACATCCTTGACTACGGAAAGATAGTAGGTAAAAAACGCGATGATCAGCACCGCAAGCATGAGCGTGACGCACAGGCTCACGTAATAATTCGACAGGATCAGATACGGTGCGATCAGGACGAGCACGGTAATGATGTAGGCGATGCCGGTATAGATGGACGCTCGTGCAGGATTCCTTGACGTCTCCTCCGCCTTGGTGGAGAGGTACTCCGATGCGGCCATGGACATGGCGGCCGCAATGCCGGTTATTGAGCCTGTGAGGGCGATGAGCTGCGTATCCTGCAAGGCGAGGGTAAGACCTGCCAGGGCACCGGTGAGCTCTACGAGGGCGTCGTTCAGACCCAGCACCATGGACCCCGTGTACTGGAGCTTTTCCTCTTCGAGTACCCGGATCAGGGCGTCTTCGTGGTCGCTTTCATCACGTGATATCGCCTCGGCCTCGGGTATCTGCCTGTCGATCCTGCTGTACATGGCCTGTGCACTGTCCTCACTCCGCTCCATGAGCTTGATGCCGAAGGTGAAGCCGAGAACCCTGCTGATAATATAATAGAACCACAGCTTCATGAAATCAGGCTTGACATCGCGGCCGGTGTAGGAACGCCAGAGGCGGTAATGCTTCAACTCGTCCTCGGCGATTTTCTCAAGGATCTCGCGGTTTTTCCCCGGTTTCATGGAGCGGGTGATTCTTCGGTATATATGGTGTTCGGTGATCTCGTTTCGCTGATACTGAAGAATCTCGTCCCGGGTTTCTCCACTTATACGCATTCTATATCCTCCCCGCGCCTGCAGTTTCCGGCAGGCGGATTATGCCATCACGGACGATTCCTCCATGCGGCCCGTGTCCCCATGAAAGCCTGCAAGGCAGTAAGCCGTGCTCCCGTACAGCTTGTGCATTCTGTTCATGTCCTGCTCCTTTGATGTAATTATACAGAGGCCGGACAGAGTTCAAAACCGGGCGCTTGGAGAAAGAATATCCAAGGCGCATGTTCCGGACCCCCCTCTCCCGGTTTGAAGAGAAGCCTCAAGGGCAGTACTTTATATCTTGTATCGATGAATCCGGGGCAAGCCGGGGATTCATGGGTTCAATCATACGCATAAGAGGTGATGTATGAAAAGAAAAGAGATTCTGCGCCTTGTTTTTCTGTATGGCGTCTGTATGCTGGCCCTTCCTGGGCTCATCCATGCAGATATCTACCTGAAGTACAGGCAGCGCACCGAAGCGTTCGAGATAATGGGACAGGAGCAGCCTGCCAGGGAAAGCATGAGAGAGACCTGGATAGCAAGAGACATGATCCGCACCGACGAGGGGCCTCAGACAATGATCATGCGGATCGACAAGCAGCAGGTTTATCTCATGGATAATCAGGCCCGGACATATTCCGAATTTCCCATGGACATGGAAAAGATGGCGGAGCAGGCCATCGAGGAAGACGAGCAGATGACGCCGGAGGAAAAGCAGGAGGCAAAGGATTTTGTTCAGGGAATGATGGATGAGATGTCCGAGTTCAGCATTGCAGTGGAAGACACCGGAGAGACAAAGAAGATCGGCGGCTGGAACTGCAGGAAGTACATTCAGACAACCACCACGACTATGGGGCCGTCCGAGACGGAGCTGTGGGCGACGCAGGATATCAAGCTGGACTACGATCTCCTTCACAGAATGGCCGCCGCCAGCATGATGATGATGCCGGGGATGCAAGAATCCAAGGGGGCTTTTACCAAGGAGATGAAAAAGATCAAAGGCGTCACCGTCTACGCTGTTTCCACAGCGAACATGATGAATACACAGATCAGAACCACTCAGGAGCTGCTCGATTACTCGGACAAGAATGCCGATGAGGGGTTCTACACAGTCCCGGAGGATTACACGAAAGAAGACGGATAGCGTCAGGCCCGGATTTGCCGTCCGGAAGAGCAGGGCTGTTTCCTTTCATCGGATACCGAAGAAGACCCCGGGGCAATGTATGCAGAAATCTCAAGGATCTTTCGGGTATCCCGACATTAACGGCAGGCTCACGATCGCCGTGCCCGGATCAATCCTCGCTCACGTTTCCCGGTCTTGAGCCGATGCCGGGCCTCTCTTCCCCGAGGATGCTCATGTCATGCACCCGCTCTGACAGCAGCCGCGGGCAACGCCCACCAGCCTAACCCCCCGGCGGGTTATTCAAGGGCGGCCGGCCTGTCCGGACGCCTGTTCATGAAAAAGATCTGCAGTTCATCCATATGGGGATACGGCCGCAGGACGTTATTATTTTAATGTATGAGGACTATCAGTACTTTCAGCTGGTAGAAACACAAGGAAGGAGGATACTACGTATGGGTATCTTGTCCTGGATTATCATTGGGATTATCGCCGGATGGCTGACCGGCCTCATTATGAAGGGCGGCGGCTACGGAATCTTCGGGGATATGATCCTGGGGATAGTCGGCGCACTGGTCGGTGGATTCCTGGCGAGTGCCCTGTTCGGTATACAGGCGCCCTTGTCGGGTTTCAACATAGGCACCCTGGTCATAGCCGTCCTGGGAGCCATACTCGTAGTGGCGATTGTTCGCGCCTTGCCGGGTCGCACACGAGTCTGACGCAAGCCCTGTATTCCGGGGTGCAAAGAAGGAGCGGGCTCCCATATGCCTGCTCCTTCTTTTTTATACAGGCTGGGCCCCTGCGCCGCAGGGCTGTGAAATGCGGCTCAAGGCGGGCAGGATGTCTACTCCCGGGGCAAGGGGATGTCTGCTCATATTTCTCGCTCCTGCCTCCACTTATCCCCCTGCGTGCATGTTTCGCATCCCGCCGGCTGTTCTTTCGCGGCCGGAAGCCCAAAACCGTTGTCTCTCACACTGCCGGGCATGAGAACGTGCGCCCGCGATCCTGAATGATGTCCGAGATGACCTCAGCCGCCGGCCAGTCGTAAGAGGCGGATCATCGTGTATGTTTTAAGAGAAGAGGGTTGTCGCGGCAGACTCCTGAGAAGGAGAACGGAGGGAGATGCCGAGTGGACAAGGCTAGGCGGCGAGCTCAATGATTTCCGGGAAAACGCCGTCTTTTTCTATTCTCATCAGGGCTATGCTCGCGGGGAGACCGAACCTCCGAGGCCCGGCGCTTCCCGGGTTGAGGTACAGGACCCCGTCGCGGTATCTGATGTCCGGCATGTGGGAGTGCCCGTAAATCACGATGTCGACCGCTGCGGCCGGTACGGTCAGGGGAAGCGACCCCAGATCATGAATGATATAGATCCTGTTGCCGCCAAGCTCGAGGTGCTCAGACTCCTTCAGTGACCTCGCCCACTCCCCCCTGTCGGTGTTTCCCCGCACCGCGACAACGTCCGCGATCCGCTCGAGATCCTGAAGAACCGAAAGGGTCCCGATGTCGCCTGCATGGATGATGCGGCTGCATCCTCTGAAGGCCCTTTTCACTTCGTCCCTGAGCAGCCCGTGGGTATCGGATATCACGCCTACATACTGTACGGTCATCGGGTCTGCACGATCCTCCTACGAGTTCTCCCGGTCGGCTTCCCGGTCGAAGTCGGCGCCCTTGAGCGATTCTATCGCCGCATCGTCAGCGCCGTATTCGCGGCGGAATGTATCGATGATCAGATCGATCGGCACGTCTGCAAACTCCCCGCGATATTTCAGATAATCCATGTGCCGGTTTCCATCGAGGTCGAAGGGCTGATAGATCGAGTCGCTGTAACCGTCGAAATCCAGTGGCTTCAGCCGGAACTTCTCGCAGAGCTCGATGTTGAACGCAGGGGTCGCTTTGAGCCATTTCCCGCCCAGAAATATGGACGTATACCCGTGCCAGTAGAAAACATCAGTCTTCATCTGCTCGCGCATGCGGGCTGTGGACAGGTGGTTGCGTACATCGGCATACCCCAGCCGAGCGGGGATGCCGTGATATCGGCAGCAGGCGGCCAGCAGAATCGCCTTGGCCACGCACCAGCCGCGGCCCACCATCAGGGTGGTGCTTGCCTTCAGGCCTTGCACCGAGAGATTGAGCAGGTATGGATCATACCGGATGCCGTCGCGCACCGCAAAGTAGAGCCTGACCGCCTGCTCGCGTCCCTCATGAGGGTTGACCGCATGTTTCCGGGCGAACTCCTCCACGAGAGGGTGGTCGTAATCGATGGTGGGCGTTGGTTCCAGATATTGCTGCATGTCTGTATGCATCTTCAAGAGAACCGCTCCTTTCCGATATGATAGCACATTGCTGCCAATATGCCCTCAATATCAGATTATTCTCTGCAGAAGCCAGAGGGAATCCGCAGGATGATCCATGCGACTGTTCGAACCGGCATGTCCGGCTCTCTTCCCTTGTCATCCCGGAGAATCCGTGACCGGATAATCCCGGCACAGCCGTGCTATCTCGTCGATCAGCTCGTCCGCGACGCGCCGTCCGCCGCCCAGGCGGTTCAGTCCCTGAAGGAAAGACCACACCCGGGCGCCGAATTCAACGGCCTTTTGCATCTCCGAAGGCAGAGCGCCTTGTGAGCAAGGTGCGAAAGAGCACGATCCGGCCTGCTTTCGGGCTCTTCTCAGGGCGACGGGGATTTCCTCCAGGGTCTCGACCCTGAAGGGTGAAAGCCCCGTGATCATGGAGTTGTCCATGCCGTTGAATACGGTTCTCGCGTCGTGTTTGTACATCACGATGGGTTTCCCCAGGGCGAATGCGACGGCGGTTTCGGCCACCGCCCCTTCGTCGGGCACTCTCCCGTTCAGGTTGACCACGACAGATCCGCACCGATGAACGATCTGGTACATGTCGAGGCAGAAAATCGCCCTATTGATAAAAGGCCTTACCGGCCCTGCCTTGATGTTCAGCGCGGAATTCACGAGCGGGAGCACATATGCCTCGAGGCCGTCGCGTTGGGGCAGAAAGGTCTCGAATCCCGACTCTTCGAGCACCCGGGCTATGGCCGTCATTCCTCCGAGCTCTTCGGGACAGAACAGGGGTCCGGAGCAATACACGATCCCTCCGACCTCTCGATCCGTACCGGGCGACATCAGGATTTCCCCCCGCTGACCAGCTTCGCGAGCTCCACGGCCCGCTGCATGATCGCGGCCGCCGATTCGGCGCCGGCATCGTCATCGGTGACGCCCAGGCGTACGGAGGCATCGAAATCTCCAGAGCCGTACCTGCTTGCCAGAGCGGATGCACCAAGAGCGCTTACCCCGCTGTGCACAGTTGCAGGTATCATCTCGAGCGTGAGGAACGCGTAGAGGTGAGAGAGGTGCGTGGTTTCAACACCCCCGTTTCTGAGCCAGGATACCGCCGCGCTCACCCCGATCTTGTTCTTCAGCCTGCCTTTAACGAGGTTTCCGAAGACGAACACCCTGAGCCGGTCGATCAGGGCCGCCATCAGGGCGCTTGTGCGCATGAAGTATACCGGGCTGGCGAGAACGATGATATCGGCGGATTCGATCTTCTCGAACACCTCCTGGGCGTCGTCCGTGATGGAGCAGTATTTTCCCGGCTTCTGCCTGGACAGGCAGAAGTTGCAGTGGATGCAGTCACGGACCTCCAGGCAGGACAGGTTCACGACGTTGTGCTCCAGGCCGTCAGGAGGCATGTTCTCGAGCATCTTCCTCAGGAATGCCTCCACGTTTCCGTTCTTGACCGGGCTGCCCGATATACCGAGTATCTTTGTGCGCATGGTTACCTCCAAAAAGGCCGGCAGCTTCTTGAAACCGGCTATCCGCAGCTTCCGGACGAGACTTTCCTGAACACTGTGCCGTTGAATGTGGCCATGAGCTCGTTGCCCCTGAACACGTCCATCCGGTAGAGGCCGGTTCTCCGAGTGCTGTGTACCAGCCTGGCCTCCGCCCTCAGGATATCTCCTTCAGCAGCGGCCTTCAGGAACGAACCGCTGATGTCGAGTGCATAGGATGGATAGTGGTCCCTGTTCGAGGCGGCTGAAAACGCGACATCCGCCAGGCTGAAGACCAGTCCTCCATGGGCCATTCCGAGGAAGTTGCACAAGTCCCTGCCGATCTTCACCGAACAGGAGGCAAAACCTTCTTCCACCGTATCCACGGTTATTCCCAGGTGCCTGGCATATGGATCCCGGGCCGCCCGTACGGCAATGGTCTCCATTCTCACACCTCCCGCATGTACGGATATCATCAATCGCTGACAGTTATACAACGGTGGGCCGGCGACAACAACCCGCAATGTCGGATCATTTTTCATTATTGTACTGTCCATTGACGGACTTTGGCGGGCTCGCCCGACTCATTCCTTTCGAATTCTCCTACACTGCGCCCGGCATCCCTTCGGGCTCAATGGTAATGGAAAAAGCTCGTGGCGTACAGAATCGCCATGCCGAGAACCCATGCAAAGGTGCCTGGAATATTCGGACCGCATTCGGGAGATTCCCTGAACTCGGGCACCAGGTCAACGGCGCCGATGTACAGGAAGTTGCCTGCAGCGAAGGGCACAAGAAATTCCACCGAGACGGCGGAGGAAAGTGCATATGCGATCAGCCCCCCCGCCGGAAAGGTGAGGGCGGAAAGGAAGTTGTAGAGAAGCGCCTTTCCTTTTCCCCACCCCCCGTGTACCAAAACGCCGAAGTCGCCCAGCTCCTGGGGTATTTCGTGGGCCACGGCGGCATACCATGCCACGAGGCCGAGTCGGAAGTCCGAGATGAAGAGGGCGCCGATGGACAGCCCTCCGATCAGATTGTGCAGGCCGTCCGCGATCAGGAGCATGGTACTGACGGGTCGTGTATGGACAGCCGGGCTCCTGTGGCAGTGGTGCCACTGCAGCAGCTGCTCCAGCGCCAGGAAGACAAAAAAGCCGCCGGCAATCCAGAGGAAGACCTCCATAGTATTGCCGATATTTTCGATTGCCGCCGGTATCATGAGGAAGAAAGCGCCGCCTATGAGTGAACCGGACGCAAAGGCGACGAGCAGAGGAAGAATCCTGCGGAGGGTCATCTCCTTCAGGACGAGCGTCATGCTTCCCACCAGGGCTATGACACTCATCAGCGCCCCGAAAACCATGATTGCTGCAAGCGGAGACATGGCAGTTCCCCCGGTTTGTACGTCCGATTTCGCCGCGGTTATAAGTAGAATATCGTGCGCAGGAAAGGAATCGAGGCCCGGCTTATCCGAATATTTCCCGTTTTCTGGACTCGTCGGACCAGATCAGGTCGGTATCCTCGTACAGCTCCCTCATCGTACGCTCAATCATGAGCCGACACCGTTCAAAGCCTTCCTCGTCGAGATCCGGGGATATGTACACAGGTTCTCCGAACCTGATGACCACGCGGGAGAACGGCTTGGGAATCATGAACCTGTCCCAGCTGCTGAACATCCATCTCTTCTCCGAAGACGTTATCGTGGGCACGATCGCCTTTCCGGACACCTGCGCTATTCTCAGAATTCCGGGCTTGACCACACCGAAGGGGCCTTTGGGGCCGTCCACGATGTGTCCGATTTTGTGTCCCTCTCTGGAAAGCTCCTTGAGGCGCTGCAGACCCTCGCTCCCGCCTCTCGATGAAGAGCCGCGGACAGGCTCCCACCCGAGGATATCAACGATGTGTGAAATGAAGTCGCCGTCACGGCTCTGGCTGATGAGGATGGCGATCGGTCTGCGCGATGCAAAGAACGTTATCCCTGGGAAAAACCTCTGATGCCAGGATGCGTAAATGATGCTCCCGTCCTTTTCGAGCACCGATCTCTCCCGGTCCTCGTCAACGATACGGAGCCGATAGGTCGAAGAGATGGCCTTTACCAGAAACAGGCCGACGTACGGCAGGATATGCCGGTAGAGGAGAGCGCTGATCCTTTTTTCCATACCCCGGGACACCGTCATTGTTTTCTCATGCCTGTGCAGGCGACCCCACCCAAAGGTGACATTGTTTCTAGCTCAATATCTGATGATGGGCAAGTGCGGAATGCATCTAGTGCAGGGATTCATCGAAAACTTTCCGGTGATTCATGCCGCCCGGCACCCGCCGGGTGATATTCCGGCAATACGAAAAGAACCTTATTGCATCTGTTCATGGACAAAGCGGTGAAGTACACCTGCTGTCGCCCCGAAGCCTCGGAAGAATCTCTCGATCGGCTCCGCCATGAAACCCTCGCAATCGAGCCCTTCCGTCACCGAGGAGGCGAACCGGATTGCCTCCCGCATGAGAAGACTGCTGCAGCCGCTGTTTCGGAGCCGGGCTTGGGTTGCGCCCATGAGAGAGATCGTCGATAAGGATGGAACAGTACTTCCCATATGGAGAGCCGGGCTTATCTCGATACCTCAGGAAGAACGACATGCATGCCGCCGGATGGTTCCCTGTTGCATGCGGCGGAAGGCGCCGCTATACTGGCCTGGGTGTGTTGATCCCACAGGGGAGGAATATGAGGCTTTTCGGGTTCGATCTTTCATTTCTCTTCATATCCGCCTTCGTGTCTTTCGTGGCCACTGTCGGCATCGTGTTCATGGTTGACTTCATGCAGCCCGGGCTGATCGAGTCGAGGGCTGGCACCAGCGTGTTTGTTTATATCGGGGTTTTTACGGCGAACCTCATCATTGAGGCCGGTCGTCGCCGCTTGGAGAAAAACCGTCCGAAGAGCTAGAAGGCCCCTTTATTCGCGGAACCGGCCCGCCGGAACCCCTGCAGTCGAGGTCCCGGCGGTCTTCCACTCACGCCCTCGGTTGCTGGAGCCTTCTCTGTACAGCCGGTATTGCCTCGGCCTGCTGGAACATTTTGATCGGATGAGGCCCGGCGAGCTCCTGGCGATAGTCGTTCCCCGTCTTTCTGACCAGGCTGTCGATGACCGTCTCGCTGGGAGATCCTTTGGCGTTCACCGTACTCTGAAACGAAAAATACCGGTGATCTTTCGGCAGGTTCTCCGCTGGAACAAACTCGGCCTGATCGCCGGTAAGGGTTATCTGCGAGGCGAGGACGTCTCTGATATAATCCACATTCGACTGGAACTTGAACACCTCGGGCATGCTCTGGGGCAGCAATGCTTCGGGGTCCTGTTTTTCATACTGTTTCATCAGCTCCGAGGCCATTTTCAGGTGCTCGATCTCCATGGCGAGCGACTCCTCCCACAGGGCGCGTGCCTGGGCGTTGGGCTCGTCCTGCATCAGGGAGTAATACAGATAACACTCGTTGTACTCGTGAAGGAGAAGGTTTTCGAACCACGAAGCATTGGGGTCCAGGAGTGATTCGTAGTGGGATACGTGCTGCTCCTCGATCTGTGCGATCTCGAGGTAGAGGCCGCGGCTGAGCATGTCAATGGCGCGGTCGCCTATGTTCATGTAATAGTTCATGGTCTGCTGCTCGGCAGCGACGATAGTGAGGATGTGCATCTTGGTGGCGGGATCGGCCGTTGTGAAGTCCGTAAAGTCCCGCACATCGTCGAACGGATGCCTGTGCTCCAGTGCCGTGGGCCTGCCGACCGTGATCTCCGTGTACTGTTTGGTGACCGACGACGGCTCCTTGCCTTCGGTGAGCTTCATGAGATTCGCATAGCGGTAGAGATGATCGAAGTCCTCGAGCAGAGCGAAGTCGAGCGCCTGTTTCACATACGGGTCGTGTTCGTTGCGTGCCAGGAATGCGGTGAGATCCACCGCCACCTGCTCATAGCCGAGAGTCACCTCGAGATTCGATTCGTCTCCGGGGATCATCCAGTTGATCGCCTTCTGCTGCTCCTGCTCCACTCTGCGGGTCAGGGCCAGGTGTCTTCTCAGATCCATATCGCTCGTATTTCGGGCAAACTGCCGCTTGAAGATCATCGCCTCCACCTCGATGCCGTTCATGAGAATGCCGCGGGTCCGGGTGTAGGGATGGACGGTTTCCTTGTCGTAGGGTTTGGAGTTCAGATCCACCCAGTTTTTGAACTGTTTGTCGATAGGTATGCCTTTTTCTCTCAAAGGGTTGAACGCCATGATTCCCTCCTTGTCTTCGGTAGTGATCGGGACCGGCGGGCCGGGCAAGCCGCAGCCCCTTACAATAATCAATAAACCCTGCAGCGGGCCTCTAAATATGGAAAATCTGAAGACGGATCTAGACACGAGTCATTATTGCGGATAAAATTCTGCAGCGAGCAAGGGCCTCAGACGATGTTCCGGACGGCCGTATCAGTAGGAGATGGAACGGATGAGATCGAGCTTTTTTTCCAGATAGCGTTTCAGGGGTTCCGTATCTCCAAACCAGAAGTGGTCTGCACCTTCGATGACGCTGATACGCTCCCGGTCCAGGATGCGATGCAGCTCAGCCTGATCGCAGAACTGGTCGAGCGAGCCTGCTACGGCCCATACATTGAACCCCTTGAGGGAAGGAAAGGGGAACATGGCGGTGGGAGGAGATATGAAAATGCAGGGGACATCGACCTCCTGCAGAAAGTGTGCGGCCACCCAGGACCCGAATGAATAGCCGACGATGATGACCGGGTAGTCCAGGTGATTCACGACCGCCGCCAGATCGGCCCTCTCTCCGATGCCGTTGTCGAAAGTGCCTCCGCTTCTGCCGACCCCGCGGAAATTGAAGCGCAAAGCGGAGTAGCCGCGCCCGAGAACCGCATCCCATGCGGCCATGACGACATTGTTGTCCATGCTGCCTCCCATCAGGGAGTGGGGATGAGTGATCACGGCGCACATGCCTGCCGCGGGCACCTCTTCGTACTCTGCCTCAAGCCTGGGGTTCTCTCCAATGAACAGAGAAGCCATGATAAAGTATATATTCCCATATGCGGCTGAAATCAATGAAAGAACGACGCGGGGAGATCGTTCGTGAAAGACGGGGGAGGCTCTAATGGGATTGGGCTTTGGGCAGAAGAATGATGCCGTCCGCCACGGTAAGTATGGTTATGTGAGGTTTGATGTTCATGGCCCTGAGCAGGGGAATGCTCACCCCTTCGAACTTTGTAGGCGTGATGTCCATGGCGACCGGCAGGGTTGAATCGGTGCTGTCCGGCCAGGGCACCACCGAGAAGGTGTCATAAGTGTTCAGGTGGTCGGCCAGGGTGGGTTTGTGGGAGAATGCCCATTCGATGCCCTTGAGCACATGTCGCGCCCCCACGATCACGATGGCCTTTTCATCGGGATGCTCCTCGAGGTAGGAGACCACCTTTCTCGACATCCATTCGTCTCGGCCGATAGGGGAGGGGACGTCCGTGTCGATGGCAACGATGTTCATGCGCAGGTTCCTCGCCTCCTTGAGAATCTCCAGGAAGCTCGGCGAGGTCACGATGCTGTGGACCCAGATCCCGTCGACGTCGATGAGCCCTTGGCAGAACCTTTCGATGTTCGGCTGCTGGGAACAGGGGATCTCAACGAAGAGTGTATTGATCTTGGCCTGCTCCACGAGCGTGGGGAGCGCGCCGGCGATCACCTCATGGATGTAGGCGTTTCGATGATGTGTTCCGATGAGCAGGATCCGCTTTTCCTTTGCCTTGTTCACCAGATACGCCGTGGGGTTGTCCGCGAGTTCGAGATCGAGGGAATACGCTCTCACAGCCGGCATGCCCATCAAGGCCACGAGCAGAAGATAAAATGCAAGGTCTCTTGTGTAATATCGTAGCTGCCCCATCATCTGAAAAAACTTTTCGGTAAGATTTCATCATTACATACCAGAATCCCGGCTGGCTGGCAACCCTTTTATGATCGCCTGAAGCTCCTGAAATGACGCGGCCTTGCAGGCGAGGCTGCGGAAACGGGAAGCCCCGTCGATGCCTCTCACATACCCGGAGATGAACTTCCTCATGAATACCGTGCCCTTCTGCCGACCGTAGAGGCTGCACAGCATGTCCAGATGTTCGAGCATGATTTCCCTGCGCTCATCGATATCCGGGGGTTTCCCTCCTGCGAGCTCCCGAAAGATCCACGGCCTCCCTACGGCTGCGCGGCCCACCATAAACCCGTCTGCGCCCAGAGCGCGGAGGCGTTCGATGTCCGAGCCGATTCGGATGTCGCCGCTCGCAACGACGGAAACGGCGGTGCTGCGCCTGAGATCGGAGAGCAGCTCCCAGCGTGGTATTCCTTTGTACATTTCCATCCTGGTCCTCGGATGGAGAATGATGCACCGGACGCCGGCCATCTCGACCGCTCCGGCGAGCTCTCGAGCGTTGATGGAGGCGCTGTCCCAGCCGGCGCGCATCTTTACGCTCACCGGGATGCTCACCGCTGAGGCTACGGCTTGCGTCAGGTGCTGAGCCAGGGGGACGTCACGCATCAGGGCCGCGCCGGCGCCCCTGTTCACGACCTTTTTTACGGGGCAGCCCATGTTGATATCGATGCCGTCGAACCCGGCATCCTCGATGATCTTTGCCGCGAGTGCGGCGTCACTGGATGAATGGGCGAAAATCTGGGCGATCAGGGGAGCGTCCTGTGGAGGTCTCTTCAGAAGACACAAGGTGTTCTTGGTGTTGCGGACCAGCCCTTCGGCGCTTATCATCTCCGTGTAGCACAGCTCGGCTCCGAAGCGCCTCGAAAGAATGCGCATGGGCCAGTTGGTGTAGCCCGAGAGGGGCGCGAGCAGGAGGCCGCGCTCGAGGGTGATGCCATAAAGTCTCATGGTTCGGTATACAGACTCCCCTGGACCAGCCCCGACAGCTCCATCTCCCGATGCACGGCGTCGAGCGCCTGCCTCTTGTCCAGGGCCCATTGGGGCTCGATCAGCTCTTCCCCATGGGGGTCTCCCGTTATACGCTGCACCACGATGTCTTTGCGCAGGTGTGCGATGAAGCGGGCAGCGGCCTGTGCATACGCGGGCATGTCCATCGGCTCATACTCTCCGTTCCTGTACATGCGCTCGAGTTCCGTGCCGCGGACGATGTAGAGCAGGTGGATCTTGACATCGGTGACCGGCAGGCTGGACACGAGCGCGGCGGTGGCCAGGAAATCATCCATGCCCTCACCGGGCAGTCCGATGATCACGTGGGCGCAGATCCGCAGGGGAAAATCCGCGGTGAGCCGCACCGCCCGTATGAACGCATCGGCATCGTGCCCGCGCCGGATAAGCTTCAGGGTTTTGTCGCTGGCCGACTGGAGCCCGTACTCCATCCACACGAGGCGCTGCGGTGCATAGGAGCTGATGAGGCCGAGTCTGTCCCTGTCGATGCAGTCCGGCCTGGTGCCGACGGCGATGCCCACGATCTCAGGGTAGGGCAGGACAGCATCGAAGTTCGCCTGCAGGGTCGGAAGATCCGCATAGGTATTGGAATAGGACTGGAAGTAGGCGATAAAGGCCCGCGCCCCGTACCGCCTGGACATGACCTTCATCTGGGTCTCGATCTGCCCTCGAAGGTCAACACCCCTGGACATGGCCCCGGTCCCGGATCCGGCGGCGTTGCAGTAGATGCATCCCCCTCGTTTCATCTCATCCCTGTTGGGGCAGCTCAAGCCAGCATCCAAGGTGATTTTCTGCACCCTCTGTCCGAAACGTTCCCGCAAAAAAGAGCTGAAGGTCCGGTACAGAGGCCGCCTCATCATAAGAACGGGAAACCGAAGCCTTTCAAGGCCAGGTCCCTGCTCAGGTCTTTCATGATCTTCTGGAGGGGAGGATTGATGGGAATGCCCTCCTGCTTGCGAACCTTGACCTTGTCGAACTCCTTTTCACCGGCAAGATAGATCTTCTGCCTGCCCGGTACCTTTGCAGATCCTCTGATCTCGCGCATGATGGAACCGGTGATGCTTCTGAACAGGGGCAGCGGAACGAAGCTCTCGATGTTCACGGCCACGAAGAAATGGCCCAGCCTGTGGTACGCGGGCCTTCCGTTTTCAAAACCGCTCAAGGCCTTGCCGAAGCTGCCGCCTGTCAGCGAGGCGCATAATATCTCCACCATGACTCCCAGCCCGTAGCCCTTGTGGCCGCCCAGCTCCTCGCCCGCTCCGCCCAGAGGAAGCAGGGACGCGGTGCCCTTTACCAGGGTCTGGAGCAGCTCGACGCTGTCCGTGGGCTCCCTGCCTTCTCTGTCGATGGTGAGCCCTTTCGGGGTGGGCTTGCCGTCGCGTGCATAGACCTCGATCTTGCCCCGCTGGGTGGTGGAGGTGGCGATGTCGAGCAGGAAGGGATGCCCTTCGTCTGTCGGTGCGCCGAAGCTGATGGGGTTCGTGCCGATCACGGGCTCGACCCCGAAGGTGGGCGCAACGGATGGGCGGGCGTTGGAAAAGGCCAGACCGACCATGTTCTGCCTGATGGCCATATCCGGGTAATACCCTGTGATGCCGAAATGGGTGCTGTTGCGCACCCCGACCATGCCGACATTGGATTTCTTCGCCTTTTCGATGGCGAGGCTCATGGCCCGGTGGGCGATCACATGGCCCATCCCGTGGTTGCCGTCGATCAGGGCTGTGTTTTCGGTCTCCTTGACAACGGTCTCTTTGGTCACGGGCATCAGGATTCCGTCTTTGATCCGATCCACATACATCTTGAACCGTCCGATGCCGTGGGACTCCACCCCGCGAAGATCGGATTCAATCAGCACGGCGGCACAGATCCGGGCGTCCTGCTCCGGGACGCCCAGTGAGATGAACCCCTCTTTCATGAAGCGTTCGAGCTCCCGATAATCAACCAAAACAGTGCCTGATGTTTCCATGGGTGTGTCTCCTTGTCGGGAAAAAGATGCAGTGGTCATGGTTGGTTCTCATAGCAGATCGATGCGGGTTCGTGAAGAGGAAAGAATTCATCGCCGTACCGGACATGTACGGCCCTCGGGCATGAACGAGGGTCTTTTTCGGGAAACGGCTCAGGACGGCTGCAGGTCTATGGCGTATGCCCTCGCATACTCCAGAAACGCCCGGTGATGCGGCAATAGGGCGAACTGTTTTCGGGTGACGATCGAAAAGCTGCGCAGAATCCTCGGAGTCTTCAGAGGTATCCGGACCACGAGACCCTGCTCCAGCTCGCGTTTCACCGCGTGGATGGAAATGACCGATACGCCCAATCCTGCGATCACGGCCTCCTTGACCGCCTCCGACGAGCCGAGCTCGCAGGCGATGGAAAAGCGGGACAACGGCGGCAGGTCGTGGGCGCTCAGATAGTGCTCGAAAACAGACCTGGTGCCCGACCCCTTTTCTCTGAGGATGAAAGGCTCCTCGAGAATATCCTGTATGTCCGCAGGGCGTCCCCCCTCCATCCGGTGCCCCTTTCTCGCCGTAAGAATCAGCTCGTCGTCCCAGACAGGCTCGCTGTTGAGCCTTCTGTCGTGAATTTCCCTGCCGATGAAGCCGATCTCCGCCTGGCCGCCCAGCACCATATCGACGACATCGTCGCTGTCGCTCGACAGGATATGCACCTGTATGTCCGGATGCCTCTTCTTGAGACCGGTGAGGACGGAAGGCAGAATGTATGTAGAAGGAATGGTGCTGGTCGCGATGAAGACGTGGCCGGATACCTTGTCGCTGAGCGAAACGATCTTCTCCCGCGCCTCGTCTCTGATTTTCAGGATCTTTTTCGCGTATCCGTAGAGAATGGAGCCCTCTTCGGTCAGCGATATGCCGGTCTTGGTGCGGTTGATGAGCCGGCAGTTCGTGAATGTCTCGAGGTTCCTGATGTGCTTGCTTATGGAAGGCTGAGAAAGGAGCATCTTCTTTGCCGCTTCCGAGAAGCTCCGCTCCTCGACGAGGAAAACCAGGGCCTCCAGCTGCTGGATCGTGATGCTCTTGAACTGGTCTGCAATCATGGAAATTCTATAACTCAGGCAGCCGGTCAAGATCAATATGGAATATAAATATATTGAATGAAAAACATTCTCAAAGTATAAGCTAGAACAGTCGAAGCCGAGCCGGCGTACGGCCTGTATGTATGTCGGATTATGGATGAATACTATCGACATGCGCGAAACAAGAGCAGGAGCGAAAGAGATGGATAACAGAACACGAAACGGAAAAGTGAAACTCACCTCCATGGTACGCGGTGCCGGTTGAGCGTGCAAGCTCGGTCCGGAGGTTCTGGACAAGGCAATTTGTTCGCTGCCGGTCATGACGCACCCCGACTTGCTGGTGGGCATGGAGAACCCCGACGATGCCGGGGTGTATCGGATCAACGACGATCTGGCGCTGATACTCACCCTGGATTTTTTCACTCCGGTGGTGGACGAACCCTATCTCTTCGGCCAGATCGCGGTGGCTAATGCCCTGAGCGACGTATATGCCATGGGCGGCAGGCCCGTGCTCGCCATGAACATCATCTGCTTTCCCCAGGACGGGGACATATCGATTCTGAAGGATATCCTGAAAGGAGGCTTCGACAAGATGAGCGAGGCTGGCGTGCTCCTGATCGGGGGGCACAGTGTCGACGATCGGGAGATCAAGTACGGCCTGTCGGTGACCGGCACCGTGCATCCGCGCAAGATACTCGCGAACAGGGGCTCCCGGCCGGGGGACAGGCTCGTGCTCACCAAGCCTCTCGGGACGGGCGTCGTGGCCACGGCGGTCAAGGCGGACATGGCGAGCCGGCAGGCACAAGAGAAGGTCATCCGCTCCATGAACACGCTCAACCGGGTTCCCGCCGAGATCATGGAAGGCTTCGCGGTCCATGCCTGCACGGATATCACCGGGTTCGGCCTCCTGGGCCATGCGTGCGAGATGATCGAGAACACCGCTGCGGGTATTGTCGTGTACGCTTCGCGTGTGCCTGTGTTCGAAGAGGCCCTGGAGTATGCGGGAATGGGGCTCATACCGGGCGGGGCGTATCGCAACGAGAAATTCAGGCAGACACTTGTCGACACAGAGGGAGAAATCGACGACGACCGCATGAAGCTCATGTTCGATCCCCAGACTTCAGGCGGGCTCCTCATCTCCCTGGAGGCCGGGGAGGCGGAAAAACTCCTTGCCGAGCTCCATGCACACGGGATCGCTGAGGCTGCCATTATCGGCGAAATCACGGAGGAGCACCCGGGCAGGATCGTAATAAAGCCCTAGACAGGACCGCTCCCGCGCGGCAGGTGGGGGTGGAAAATAAGGCTCCGGGACGACTGATGTGAACCGATCCGGCTCCCTCTGTGCTTTTCCGCAATCGGGAACGTCAGCGACGATACAGCGTCTAATCCTTCTGAATCACGATCCTGTAGCCGCTCCCATCCGGCTCGACGATCTGAACGTCCCAGCCCTTGCTCTTCGCGGCGCGCGATACATTTTCTTTCGATGTGTCCGTATCCACGAGAATCTCGATCCGCCCTTTCGTCATCTCCCTGATCTTGCTCATGGTAAGGATGACCGGCTGAGGGCAGGAGAGGCCGCGGGCGTCTATTCGTGTGCTCATGGGTCTCCTCCTTTATGCGAGTTTCGTTCTCATGGTGAATCCGATGAACAGGCAGACGATGATACCGATTGCCACCGCCGCCGCTCCGTGCGTGCCGATCCCCGCAGGGGAGCTCGCAAGGCCGAAGTTGTGCGCAAAGGCGGCGCCAGCCACCATGCCGATGACGAACACGGCGGCATCGCCATCGCCTTCACCGCTCAGGAACAGCTGCCTCCCGGGGCATCCTCCTGCCAGAGCGAATGCGAGCCCCGCGAGCGTCATGCCGGCAAAGTTCCAGAAGTGGAGCGTGTGCGCCACGGGCTGGCCGGTGAATCCAGGGTTGAACTGGCCGAGAACGAGATTGGTGACAAAAGCAGCCAGCACCAGCGCAACCAGGCCGCCGAGGAGATGGGTCTGGCCGAAGAGCGTGAGGTCGCGAATGGCGCCCATGGTGCAGAACCTGCTCTGCTGCGCGAGAACCCCCACCACGAGCCCGATGCCCAGGGAAACGAGCAAAGGCGCGTGCATGGAGCCCGGGCCTTTCACGCTGTAGAAGAGCACGCCGCTGGCCGGCTCTCCCTGGATCTGCGGATATATGAATACGAGCAGAAGAAAGCCGAACGCGATGAGCGGCATGAGCAGCCCTACCGAGGGATAGGTTTTCTGTGACCGGCCGAGGTTGTAGCCGTTCTTCAGAAAGAGCGTGCCGATCCATATGCCGAACACGAGGCCCGCTATCCCGAGAACGGCGTTGAGATCGCCTCCTGCGAGCCTGAGCATGGCCCTCCACGGGCAGCCGAGGAACACCAGGGCCCCGATCATGGCAAAAACTCCCAGCACGAAGCGGACGATGGGCGCGGACCCCGCCCGCGGCCTGAACTCCCTGAAGATCAGAGCGGCCGCGAATGACCCCAGTACGAAGCCGATGATCTCCGGCCTCATATACTGGACGATATCCGCGCGATGCAGACCGAGTGACCCTGCAATATCCCTCTCGAAACAGGCGACGCATATCCCCATGTTTCCGGGATTGCCGAGCTTCTGCAGGATGGGGGCCAGTATCCCGATAACCGCCCCGACCCCGATGACGCCCCACCGAGATGCCAGTACATTCTTCATTCCCATACGGATACGCTCCTTCTCCACGGAATCGGATACATCATGAACCGGCCGGATTCCCTGCCTGGTCCGGCAGGTTGTCTTCGGCACGGCATGACAGCCGGGTCCGTTTATAATGAGTATGCTCTCTCAAGGCAAATAGTTTGATAGAATAAAATTATGGCATGCATGCAAAAAGCTCATGGAGCTTTCCGGGTGCGATATCGGCCGGAGGTCTTCTCTCTCCTGCCGGCCTATGGACGTCCATGATCCTGTTACGGGCTCCGTCCGAGGGGATGTCCTTGCTGCTTGTGTTTTGCGGCGTTTTGTTTCATAATCACGAGCCGTGACTTTCCAAGATATTACCAGCGGGAGGAAAAGATAATGAAAAAGCTGTCTTATGCAATCGGACTGGTGGGCATGATCGTGGCGTTTTTCTCGGCTCCGGGAGTTGCCGCCGATGATTCGTGGGAAAGGGTCAAGGCTGCGGGCAAGCTCGTCATCGGAATCGACGATGCATTTCCGCCCATGGAGTTCAGGAACGAACAGAACGAGCTCGTGGGTTTTGATATCGATGCATCCAGAGAGCTGGGCAAGAGGCTCGGAATCGAGATCGTCCATGTCCCCACCGCCTGGAAAGGCGTGATCATGTCCCTGAAGACCAAGAAGTTCGACATCATCTGGTCCGGCATGTCCATCACCGAGGAGCGTATGAAGGAGATCGCCTTCACCAAGCCTTACATCATGGAGAAGCAGATCATGGTGGTCAAAGGTGATAATCAGACGATCAAGAGCGTCAAAGACCTTGGAAACAAGCATGTCGCGGGCGTTCAGCTCGGCTCTACCTCGGAGGAGGCCATGAAGAAGCTCGGGACTGAATTCAAGGAGGTCAAGCGCTACGACAACAACACCTCGGCCTTCATGGACCTCAAGATCGGAAGGATCGATGTCCTGGCCGTGGACGAACTCGTCGGCCGCTACTACCTCTCGCAGCGTCCCGGCGAGTATCGCGTGCTGCCCGAGCCGCTGACGTCCGAGCCTATCGGGATCGGCATCAGGCAGGAGGACGTGGCGTTGAAAGACATGATTCAGAAGACCCTCGATGAGATGTTCGCCGACGGCACCATGAAGAAGATTTCCATCAAATGGTTCGGAGATGACATCACTTCATGGAAGTGAGAAACAGCCGGCCCGGCGCGTTGACAGGCGCGCTGGGCCTCGTGATACTCCTGCTTATCATTCCGGCGGCATCTCATGCCCAGCCGGATCCGTATGACATCCTGGCGACAGCGACACGGGAGTTCAATTCGGGAAACATCGAAAGCGCGCTGAATACCTTCCTGACGGTCCCGGCCCCTGCCCAGGGGGAAGACGGCGGAGCCTTCGTGAGGTCTCGCATGGAGGCCGCCAAGATCTGTTTCAGTACGGGCGAGTACAAGAAAAGCGCGGCTCTGTGCAGGGAGATTCTCGATGTCTATCCGGAGAACCTCGAGGCCAAGAACCTGCTCAAGCAGATAGCGGCCGCGCAGACGCCCAAATGGCTGCGGTTTCTCAAGGACATGGGCACGTACTTCCCCACCTTGCTCAAGGCGTCGGGCATGACCATTCTCCTGGTGCTCATCACCATGGTCATCTCGCCCGTTGCCGGACTCTTCATCGCGCTTGCCAGGATCAGCCGCATCAAAAGCATTTCATTCATCTTCTGGTGTTATATCTGGATATTCCGGGGTACTCCGCTTCTGCTCCAGCTCTTCTTCATTTATTACGGGCTGCCGCCGCTGGGCATCACCCTGGACCCGTTCACCGCAGCGGTGCTCGGCCTGGGACTGAACTATTCGGCCTATCTGGCCGAGATCATGCGCGGGGCCATCGAAAGCATCGACCCCGGGCAGATGGAGGCTGCCAAATCGCTCGGGATGACCTACTGGCAGGCCATGAGACGCATTATCGTGCCCCAGACCTACAAGCGGCTCGTGCCGCCCGTGGGCAACGAGTTCATCGCGCTGATCAAGGACACCGCCCTGGTTTCGACCATCGCCATGGTGGAGCTCATGCGGGCCGCGGACCAGATTTTCAACACGACATTCAATATCTTCATCCTCATGCAGGCAGCCATGATCTACCTGGTGATGACCAGCATCTTCACCGTTTCCTTCCGGAAACTCGAGGACAGACTGGGGGTATATGAGAACCGATGATCGAACTGGTTGATGTCGTCAAGCGTTTCCACGACTTTCTTGCCGTGGACCGGGTGAGCCTGAAGATCGACAAGGGCGAGAAGATCGTCATCATCGGACCGTCAGGCTCCGGGAAAACCACGCTGCTCAGGATGATCAACTTTCTGGAAAAGATCGACTCGGGCCGGATACTGATGGAAGGCAGGGAAGTAGGATACCGCAAAGACAAGAAGGGCAGGCTCGTGCTGGAAAAGCAGGATGTCATCTGCGCATTGCGCTCGGAGATCGGCATGGTGTTCCAGCACTTCCACCTTTTCCCCCATATGACCGCCCTGCAGAACGTCATGGAAGGGCCCATCACCGTCAAGAAACAGCCCCGGGAGGATGCACGCAGGATCGCCCTTGACCTGCTCGGCAAGGTGGGCCTGCTGGACAAGAAAGACACCTATCCGGCATTCCTTTCCGGAGGGCAGAAGCAGAGGGTAGCCATTGCCAGGGCTCTGGCGATGAAACCCATGCTCATGCTTTTCGACGAACCCACCTCCGCGCTCGATCCCGAGCTCGTGGGAGAGGTTTTCACCACGATCAAGAAGCTTGCCGAGGAGGGGATGACCATGGTGATCGTCACCCACCAGATGGGCTTTGCCCGTGAAATGGCCGACCGAGTCATCTTCATGGACGAGGGAAAGTTCATCCTCGAAGGAACCCCCAAGGAGGTCTTTTCGCATCGCATGGATAATGCGCGGGTCAAGGCCTTTCTCGACAAGGTCCTGTAAGAAAAGCCCCTTCCGGGCGCAAGCCGCACCAATACGCCGGCTCGACGGTTGGTCGTACCGCCTACGGCATCGCGCCGATTTCCCCCTGTCCTGTAGATTCTCATCCTCGTGCGGTTATTCATAGAGTTATCAGAGAACATGGTTATTGACCGACCTCATCAGATCATCGCTATAGGAGACTCGCTGACCTCGGGATCACAGCCTGGAGTCAGCGAGTATGCGCCGTACACCGGTCCGGACGCACGGGAGCTTCTTCCCATCTCATACCCCTACGTGCTCTCCGAGCTGCTCTCCGTCAGGCTGGGCCCCAGACTTGTCCGGAACCTCGGGAGGAGCGGGAGCACCACACGCGACTGGCTGCCCGGAAACGTGTGGGAAAGAAAGGACGTTCCGGGCTTTCCGCTGAACGGAAAGCCTCTGGACATGATCCTGGCGTCGCGGGAGGATATCAGGCTGTGCCTCATGATGATCGGAACCAATGACGTGAGCAGTTCCGTGCTGCCGGACTTCCTGATACGGAGGATCAACGGCGTCATCGGGTATGAGGATGACGACTTTCTCATGACCCGGGAAAATCTGGTCATCATACTCAACCGCCTGCACGAGAAAGGCATTACAACCTATCTTGCGAAGATCCCCCCCAACAGATACCAAGGCGGGATCGGCATCCTCGGTATCGACAGAATCTTTTTTACCCAGAGGAAAGTACAGGAGAAGCTGGACCTCTATACGCGCATGGTCAACAGCCGAATCGACGAGATATATACATCGTATCCCCACCTCGCCCGCAGAGGGCCTGATTTTTACACGCTCTTCAAGGGCAGGAGCGATATCTGGAACCGGGACCTGATGCATCTGAACACACTGGGATACCGGTTCATGGCCTGGACCTGGGCGGGGCTCCTGAGGTCGGAGAAGATCGATATCCAGGTGTGACCTTCTTTTTTGAGGAGAGCCGTCTTCCTCCGGCCGAACGCTTGTGCTGTATCGCAAAATCGTATAAATTATAAGAAGTAAGGAAGACAGCAGGCCGATCCTATTGAAGCGGGAAGACATGATCTTCAGGACGACCTGAGAGGAAATGTCATGTGCGACACCTTTGCGGTAGGAGAGCGGCGGACATCCAGGGGCAGCTGGATCTTCGCAAAAAACTCGGATCGAGAACCCGATGAGGTTCATCTCGTTGTCTCTTTGCCTCGCAAAGAATACCGCCGCGATCAAGACCTGAGATGCACGTACATCACTATTCCCCAGGCGCGGAACACCCACGCGGTTCTCCTCTGCAAGCCGTTCTGGATCTGGGGGGCCGAAATGGGGCTCAATGAAAGGGGAGTGGTGATCGGCAACGAAGCCTTGTTTACGAAGAAAAAGCCCGAGAAATCCCCCGGCCTCATCGGTATGGATCTTGTGCGCCTGGGACTGGAGAGGGCAGGCACAGCCCGGGAGGCTGCCGACGTCATTGCAGGCCTGCTCAGACGCCACGGGCAGGGCGGCGTATGCGGCTACCGGGACAGGAAGTTCGCCTACATGAATTCCTTCCTCATCATGGACCGTACCGAGATCGTCGTCCTGGAGACTGTCGGCAGGGATTATGCACTGAAAAGTTATCAGGACTGCGCCGCTATTTCGAACGGAATCACCCTCGGTAACGACTGGAAGAAGTCGAGCCTTCCCTGGGGCACGAACCTCCAGATGTACAGTGACCCTTTCATGACCTATTTTTCCGGAAGCCGCCGGAGAAGAGAGCAGGTCATGGACCGCATAAGCGCGGCCGGAGGCGCTTTCTGTGTGGACAGTGCATTCGAGATTCTCAGAGGACACCGGGGGGATCGTCCGTTCACCGGGCTCAATCACGATGTGTGCATGCATGCAGCCGAGCCTCTGATCAGGAGATCTCATACCACCGGGTCTCTGGTGGCGGAACTGGACGCCTCGTCCGGGTTCCGCATCTTCGTAACGGCCGGATCTTCTCCATGTCTGACGCCCTTCAAGCCTGTCCTACCGTTGAAAATGCCCGCCGGCGTCGATCAGGGCGGTCCGCGTTACAGCGACGACTCGTACTGGTGGAGACACGAGGCGTTTCGCATCCAGGCGGAGATGCGGCTGACAGAGGTGCAGGGCCCTCTTCTGAAAGAGATCCGGGAGCTCGAGGGCCAATACTGCACCAACATACCTTTTTCTCCGTGGGAGGGCGCGGATAGGGCGCTCCTTTCGGCGAGCGAGGAGGCGTTCTTCCGATCCTCGGCGCTCGAGGCCTCATGGCTCCAGGCCATGAAATCAATGGACAGGGATGCGAGGCCGCTGCACAATGCATTCTGGAAATCGATCGCCAGACGGAATCACGTTCCTTTCGATTGAATGCCCAGCCGCTCGCGGTGCAGCGCTTCAACCGGGTGATATCTCTTCAGCCCGGATAAAGGGGCCTGATCTTCTCTCTCTCTCTCCCCCCCCCCCCCCCCTAAAGGGCGCCCACGTGAGTGGACCAAAGGAAGGTTACGGGAAAGAGGAAGACGGTCAAACAACTCCTTGATATCCCGCCGCCCGGCCTCAAGAGGTGCCGCATTGTCGCTTCGGCAATGAAGGAGAGAACAGCGCAGCGGGAGAAAACGCTTCCAAATCACTTGCTCTCTCGTTATCTTGCACTGCTTGTTTCATTGTCGGGCAATAATATCTTGCAATAATTGGCGTATTTATCTATTCTGTTGAATGAACCCGGATGCCGATCGTGGCAGCGGGGCAGGCCGGGGAGCATTGCGGATGAGCTCCAATCTTTCCCGCTGTCGGGAGTTGCCGCATGACGGCAGAGAGAAAACACCAGCAGGAGGCGTTGGGAATGAATGATACCTTCGGGAATATGATAAACCGGATCCGGGGCCTGCCAGGATATCCGGCTCTCCAGACCAGAGTGAAGCATATTCTGTGCGACACTGTGCTTTCCGTACTTGGACCGGCTTTCGAGGTTGTGGGCAGGTATGTCCCCGAGTTCAGGAAAGAGATCGAGCCCTGGGAAGAAGGAAGGCGATTTTCCATAGGTGTTCTCCCGAACGGGCCCGCTGTTACTCTGGAGAAAACGGGCGGGCGAATCCGTTATCTCGGCAAGGGAATGAGGTCGCCTCACATTTCCATGGCCTTCAAGAACTACGACTCGGCCCTGCTCGTACTGATGAGCATCATGGGATCGCACCAGGCCTTTGCTGAAAACCGGATCCTCGTCTACGGTGATCTCGCCAAGACCATGGAGATCAACCGGGTGGTGAACATCGTAAATGCCTATCTCCTTCCCGGATTTGTACTGAAAACCGTCCTGAAAAGGCCGCCGAAGATGGGCATCAAGAACTATATCAGCAAGGGCAAGGTATACGCCGGCCTTCTGCCGGCAGTCGTCAGGCATATGATATGACCATAAAATCCGCCAGGAGGGACTCATGATACCCCATTATTATCAGCATTTCTGCCCGGTCAAAATACTCTCGGGACACAATGCGGTGAGCAATATTCCATTTGAGCTGGATATCCTCGGATGCAAAAGGGCAATGATCGTCACCGACAAGGGCGTTGTCGGAGCGGGGCTGATCAATATCGTCAGGGAGGCTTTCTCTGATTCGGACAGGGAAATCGGATATATTTTCGACGAGACTCCGCCCGACTCCAGCAACCGGCTCGTGAACAAGCTCGCAAAGCTCTTTGAAAAGCAGAAGTGCGACTGTTTCGTTGCCGTGGGCGGCGGCAGCGCCCTTGATACCGCAAAGGGGGCGAATATCGTGATATCCGAGGGCACGGACGATATTCTCAAGCTGCAGGGTAACGAGATCATCAAGGCGGACCTGTTTCCCATGATCGCCGTGCCGACCACCGCAGGCACCGGCTCCGAGGCCACGAAGGTGGCCGTGATCTACAACGAGGAGAAAAACACGAAGATGGCCTTCGTTTCCGACCGCCTGTATCCCAGAGTCGCCGTCCTCGACTCGCGTATGACCATGACCGTGCCGCCCAGACTCACCGCTGCAACCGGCATGGATGCGCTCACTCATGCGGTCGAAGCATACACCTGCCTGCAGAAGAACCCCATCGATGATATCTTCGCCCGCGCCGCCATCGAACTGGTTCGCAAGTATCTTGTGAGGGCCACGGAAAACGGCCGTGACGAGGAGGCCAGGCTCGGCATGGCAAATGCCTCGCTGTTCGCGGGCATCGCCTTCTCCAATTCCATGGTCGGCATGGTCCATGCCCTTGCACACGCCTGCGGCGGGGTATGTCACGTCCCTCACGGGCTTGCAAATGCCATCCTGCTTCCTCACGGGCTCGAATATAACATTGCCAGCGTTCCCCAATACATCGCCGAGCTGTCCGGTATGCTCGGCGGCTCGATCGAATACATGGAGGTCAGGGATCAGGCCATGGTGACGGTTTCCCTGGTGAAGAACCTTCTGAGCAGGCTCAACCGGATCAGCGGGATTCCCATGAGGCTCAGGGACGCAGGGGTTTCTGAGGATAAGCTTCCCGCAATCGCCCGGGGTGCTGTAAACGACGGCGCGCTGGCGTTCAATCCTGCCGAGGTGAGCTATGAAGAGGCACTGGAGGTGCTGAAGCAGGCGTTCTGATTATCTCCGGCCGAAAGGATTTGCCCTATGGCGCATGCGGGCTTACGTTCCGGGCTCGTCGGGAATTCGTTGTCCGGCTATTGAGGGAGGCCTCCCCCGTTTCGCCGGCCCGAAGAATCGTGCGATTGGCGAATGGCGCGGGGAAGATTTTCGTGCCCCGGTCTCGGATGCCGCTCGCATGCCCCGGTTCCTTACGGGCGTTCCTGTCCTGCGGTGCAGCCTTGAGATCGGGGTGGAATGGATGATTCTTATGTCTGGGGGGATGGATCTGATGAACGATAAATACCGGATAATCGGGCCGCTGTACGACATCGTGGCAAGGATATACAGCGCCGGCCGCATCGATAAGTGCAAGACCGCAATGCACGATCATATCAAGCCCGACGACTATGTGCTTTTCGCCGGGGTAGGGCAGGGGACCGATGCCGTTGCCGCGGCCGAGCGGGGTGCACGGGTCACTGTCGTCGATCTCTCGGATTCCATGCTGGATATCTTCGCCGGAAGAATATCCGGCAGGCATTTCCTTCATCCTGTCGAGACAGTGCATACCGATATCCTCAAGTATGAAGAATACGGGAAGTTCGACATGGTCTACGCAAACTTCTTCCTCAATGTCTTCACCAGGCCCATGGTGCTTGCGGTAATCGAGCACCTCGCCAAGCTGGCAAAGCCCGGCGGTTATGTGGTGATCGGGGATTTCGCTCTCCCGTCGGGCGGAGCCGTCGCACGAGCCTTCCAGAGCCTGTACTGGTATATTGCGGATATTTTCTTTGTGTTTGCAGCCAGAAACGCCTTCCATCCCGTATACGATTACCAGACCATGCTCAAAGGTCATGGTTTCCAGATCGAGAAAGTGAGGTGCTTCAGGTTTCTTTTTGATGACCGTTTCTGCTCGATACTCGCTAGAAAGGGGTAAGGCGTGATATTGGAGGATAATCCGCTGCGCTCCCTCGGATGCCGTGAAAAGATGTTCACCGCGGGGTGAAAATATTTACCCATAAAGAAAAAACCCCACCGATTGAAGAAAACAAGCAATCCCTTGGAATAATTAATAAAAAAAATATCAATACTAGATGTAACCTGATAATAGCCTAGTATTTGTTTCGTGTTTCGGGCCATTCTTTTTGGCACGTTTCGTGATTATTCCACCCCCATGACATGCATATCCCGAAATCAGGAAAGATCGTTGGGACATGATAACAGCACCAGGTTCTCATGAAAGGAAGGCAGTGATGAGAAATACGTCAACTGAGCACAAGGTAAGGTCACTCAGTAGTATTTCAGAGGTCAAAAATCAGGTCGCCATATCGCCGCTGATCTTGAGGAAGATGTATTCCAGCGGCAGTCTCATGAATCTTGATGAGGGAGTGGGTTTTCATATCAAGAACCAGATCCGCGACGCCATGCTGACCGGTATTCATCAGGTCGCCATCAACGGCGCCGAGATACCCCTGGACAGTGTTTTTATCCGGAAAAACGGCTCCAGGCTGAGGGCGGATATGATCGATGCGGACAACGCCGTCTGCTTCCCCCTGGGAGAGAATATCGAGATCCATGCCTCCATCGCGCCCCTGCACAAGAATCGGGAGCATCACGTAAGCCTGAGCTTCGAGACCGATCCGTTCGGCAGGATGAATCTGGATGCAATGGATACGGTCGTGGAGACGAGGACCGACCATACCCGCATCCCCTGTGTAAAGGAAGCCAACTATGAACCGGATATCGTCCGGAAGCGGCAGGAATTCGTAGAAAACTTCTCCGGAGTTCAGCTTCATCATATCAAGCACCACTCGTTCGATCCGGTTCTCACCAAGGGGAACATCGAGAACTTCACCGGCGTCGCCCAGATTCCCATGGGATTTGCAGGCCCGATAAAGGTCAACGGCGAGTACGCCAAAGGCGAGTTCCTCATCCCGCTGTGCACGAGCGAGGGAACTCTCGTTGCGTCGTACAACCGCGGCATGAAGATCCTCAATATGTGCGGCGGGGTTACCACCACAATCGCCGAGGACAGGATGCAGCGGGCGCCGGTATTCGTTTTCGAATCTTCCCGCCAGGCGAGAGATTTCTCCCAGTGGCTGGATGAAAACATGGACGAGATCAAAAAGCAGGCCGAGTCCGCATCCAAGGTAGCCAAGCTCCTGGAGATCGAAAAATACCTGGCGAGCAAGTTCGTCTACCTGCGGTTCAACTATTATACCGGCGACGCGGCGGGCCAGAATATGGTGAGTATGGCTACATTCGTGGCCTGCAGCTGGATCCTCGCTCAGTACAAGGAAATCCAGCATTTCTATATGGAATCCAATTTTGCCACCGACAAGAAGTGCTCGCAGATCAATACCCTCAATACCCGGGGTAAGAGGGTGACAGCGGAGATCACCGTGCCCAGGGATGTCCTGATTCACCAGATGCGGGTCGACCCGGACACCCTGGTCTATCACAGCCAGGTGGCCAATCTGGGAGCATTCATGTCCGGCTCGACCAGCAACGGTTTGCATTCGGCCAATGCTTTGGCCGCTTTGTTCATCGCAACCGGTCAGGATGTCGCCAACATAGCCGAGTCATCCACCGGTCTGATCTATACCGAGGTGACCCCGACGGGGGATCTGTATGCTTCTCTTACCCTTCCGTCGCTCATCGTGGCCACCTACGGAGGAGGGACAGGCCTGCCCACCCAGAGAGAGTGCCTCGAGATTCTCGGCTGTTATGGGCAGGGCAAGGTAAAGAAATTCACCGAGATTGTTGCAGCGGTAGCCATTGCAGGGGAGCTGTCCCTCGCATCGGCCATCTCGTCGCTCGACTGGGTCACCAGTCACGAGCGGCTGGGGAAGAACCGCTGATGCGATAGGAAAAGGAGGAATACCATGGAAAGCACTGTCAGACTCACACCAGTCCACACACAGGCTCTGGAAGATCGATACCCGGAGGTACTCCCCCTTGGTGTCCAGAAGACGAGGACGCACCTCAGAGAGATCGGCATCGACATGTTCAGCCTCGAGGAGCGGATCGGGTTTCTCAAGAAATACGGGAGCCATTGCCTGTCCTTTTCGGCGTTCCAGCCGAACATGCATTTCTTTGACGTATCGGGCATAGGCTATATCGCTTATGTGAAGAAGTGGGGAACCCGCTTTGTTCTGGCCGATCCCATTTGCTCTGAGCGCGACCGCGAATATCTCGTGAGCGAGTTCCTCAAGGACAAGGCGAACACGGCATTTATCCAGATATCGGAACCGTTCGCAGATCTTCTTCACGAGAAGTTCGGCCTCTATACGACCCAGTTCGGCATCGAAAGCATCGTCGATCTGAAGCGCTGGGATCTGAAGGGGAAAAGGAAGCAGGTTCTCCGCACCTCTATCAACAAAGCCAGGAAAGACGGCGTCCGCTTTCTTGAGATGAACGGAGACAACAACGACGACGAGCTCACCAGAGAGTGGCTGCGCACCAGGAAAGTGCGGAGGAAGGAAGTCGTATTCCTCATCAGGCCAAGGGATCAGAAATATCAGGAGGGGACAAGGAGATTTTACGCCTTTTTAGGGAATGAACTGCTCGGGTTCATCCATTTCGACCCGGTGTATGCGGATGGAAACATTATAGCCTATGTTCCTAATATTTCACGATTTTCGCCGAAGTTCAAGCAGGGAATCTTCTACCCCCTCATGGTTCATGCCATGGAAACCTTCCAGGCCGAAGGCGTGCCGTATCTGTATCTCGGGCTCTCCCCGCTTGCTGTGGCCGACGATGACAAGCCAGGCGAGTCCGGAATCGTGAAATGGATGATCCGCCTTCTCTACAAGTACGGCAACATCCTCTACAGCTTCAAAGGCCTTCACTTCACCAAATCCAGGTTCCTGGGGACCGAGGTCAAGACATTCTGCGCTCATCGGGAATGGCTGCCGATAAAGTCGTTCCTCACTATCTTCAGGATTTCCAATATCATCTGATTTTCGGAAAACGATCCGGCGGGCCGGTTTTGCGATGCCGATCCGCCGGCTGTTTCCCGTCCCTTTGCCGAAGGCGTGCGGCGTAATGCCGACCGATCGCCCGCGATGACAATCGTTTCTTGCAATCGGAGGGGCTTTTGCGATGAAGCACCGAAGCGAGCAGGATTTCCGGGCTCTCACAGGCGGCCGACGCCAAGGCTGTCCGGCTCTTTCCCCTCCCTGACCGCGCAGGCTAAAAGGCGCTTACCCGGGCAAATTTCAGGATGGGCCAGCCGGATGCCAGGGCCGCCTTCCGCAATCTCATGTCCGGATTGGTGGCGACCGGGTGTCCAACCACTTTCATGAGAGGGATGTCGAAGAACGAATCGGTATAGAAGTAGCTTTCGGAAAGGTCTGTCCCGGTGATCTCCGCCCATTCCCGGGCATACTCCCGTTTCCCTTCGCCGTAGCATAGCGGCTTGATGAGCCTGCCGGTAAGGATGCCGTCCTTTTCTTCCACCCGGGTGCAGATCACGTCTGCTATATCCAGCATATCCGCCACGGGCTTGACAAAAAAGCGGGGCGAGTTCGAGATGACCGCCACCCGGTGCCCTCTGGCCTTATGCTCATTGATGAGCTCGGCGGCCTCCTTGTAAATCGCCTTTCTCGTCGTGGCCTCGAACCACAGCGAGCCGAACCGTTCCATATCGCTCGAGGACGTGCCCGAGAGCATGGACATGTTTCTCTCGTACCACTGCTCGATATCGAGCAGCGACAGCCGGTACAGGATGATCTTGAAGATGCCCAGCGCCAGGTGGCCTGCGGGAATCAGCCCCTGTTTCCTGGCGTATTTCACCGATGTCAGGCCGGAATTTTCCCAGATGATTGTGTGATCCATGTCGAAAAAAGCGGCGATAACTCCCATAACTGGTATGTTTACCAGAGCATTCTGTAGATGGCAATCTGTCTTCACCTCAGGGCCTCCGCTTCCGGGCTTTGACAAGGCCATATATTCACAGTATCATATGAATCCCGGATGGCATATTGCACCGGTCATACGGGGCGCGAGGAATTGTTCGGAGCCCCTTGATATGATCCTGAGGGTATTGATGAGAGGAGATGACATGAGTCGCCCTTCGTGGGATGAATATTTCATGATGCTCGCAAAGCTCACGGCTTCGCGTTCCACCTGTCTGTCGCGTCCTACCGGCGCTGTCGTCGTTAAGGACAGGCAGGTCATTGCCAGCGGCTACAACGGGTCGCTGCCGGGAGAGGCTCATTGCATGGACGACGGGCAATGCTTCCGGCGTTCGCTCGAGTGGCCCGAGGCCATGAAATACGATATGTGCCGGTCTGCTCACGCCGAGGCCAATGCCATCGCGCTGGCCGCAAAGAAGGGGGTTTCTCTCGAAGGAGCGAGCATCTACTGCACGCTTGAGCCGTGCATCACCTGCGCGAAGCTCATCGTCATGTCCGGGATCGTCCGGGTGATCTACGAACATTCCTACGACTCGCCCATCCCCGAGCGGGACAGGTACTGGAGGTCTGTTCTCGCTTCCGGCAATATCAGCGTTGAAAAGCTCGTACTGGATAACGGGACCGTGCAGTATGCCGTGGGTTTTCTCAAGGCCGACACGTCGAAGAGGAGGTTGTAGCATGGTATTGGGGGCTGACAAGATCGTACATATGATCACTGGCGGAGTGGAGGTGGAGGACGCTGCGTCCGGTCGGATGACGGTCAAACCCCTGATCGAGCATCTCGGCAGTGATCAGATCGAACAGATCGAGGGTACCACCGTTGATTTGAGGCTCGGTGCGGTGTACCGCCCTGTGGGCAGAGCCAGCCTCATGAGAGACAAAAGGATCACGCCGGAGATCGAGAAGCTCATGGATATCAAGGACTCGCCCGACGGCGTTTACCTCATTTCCGGAGGAGAATATCTGCTGTTCCAGACTGTCGAACAGGTCAACCTGCCAAGAGACATATTCGCCTACATCAGGCCCCGCACCACGCTCATACGATCCGGTATACCTCTCCAGACCGCATTTATATCCCCGAACTACCAGGGGAGGCTCACCGTGGGAATGAAGCATCAGGGCGCAGGTGAGGTTGAGATCCAGATGGGGTTCAGGATCCTGTGCATCGCGTTTTATCCCATCGACGGCCGTGCAGTCCCCTATCGCGGCGTATGGCAGGGAGACAGGGTGTCGACAAATGGAGAGGAGGAGAGACCGTTTTGAAATATTTCTTGAAGGAATACGAGCACATCGAAAGATGGAAAGACCTCAGGAAGGATCTTTTCAGAAACGAGGAGCCAGCCATAAAACTCATCGGCATGACCACGCCGACCGAGGAGATGGCGGCCCAGGGCGTGACCTCAGAGACCCTGCCGGCGTACACGGCCAGGCAGAGTCATGAATCGGCCGGAACCCACGAGGACGACCTTCGGCTGAATAAAAAGCTCATTTCCTGGGAGCATCTCACGTGTCTCGAGGCGGTCCAGTTCGTGTACTACGTGACCGGGGTGTCGAAATCCCTGGCAGGCCAGTGGACCCGCCACAGGATCGGCATCGGTTGGACCTTCCGCTCCACGAGATATGTCAAGGCCAGCAAAAATATGTTCGTCTACCCGGCGCTGGAGTATATCGACTCGGAAGATACGGCCAGAGAGGTCTACCGGGCCTACGAGAGAGAGCACCGGCATGCCATGGATGTGTACGAGGAGATCAAGGGGCTGGGCGTGAGGAATCAGGAGCTCCGCCGGCTCATGCCCGTGGGGTGGTCGACCGCCGCATACGTGTACGTGAATGCTCGATCCCTGAGACATTTTTTCGAGCTCCGGCTGGACGGCTCGGCAGAGTGGGAGATCCGGAGGCTTGCCTACCTGATGTTCAACGATGTCATGGAAAAGGCCCCCACACTGTTCGAAGACTTCCTCGAGTGACGAACCGCCTCTGAAAACCGGGGAGATGAATCCCCTGAAACCGAGGCGCATCAAAAGAGAGAACGGCGTCGGCTGAAAAGGGCGTTTTCGCCGGGTAACCACCCGCATGCTTCCAACAGGGCCGGAGAGATCGTATGTCAAAACATGCCGGAGAGCAGGACATGTCGTCCACCACCAGAACAATCCTTAAAGAAGATGAGACCCTGGATTCTCTCGCCTGCGGAAACCTGCATGTGCTGCAGAAGAAGCAGGGGTACCGCTATTCCCTGGATGCCTATCTCCTCGCCGCTTCCGTGCAAGAGGCTCCGGGAACCCGCGTGATCGATATCGGGTCGGGCTCGGGAGTCGTATCCATACTCCTTGCCGCTGTCAAAGGTCTTCGTGTGACAGGGGTGGAGATCCAGGACGACATGGCGGATATGTCGAGGCGTTCAGTGGAGCTCGCAGGGCTTCAGGACCGTGTGGAGATCGAATGTGCCGATATCCGGCAATACCGCGGCGTGAAATTCGATGTGGTGGTGAGCAACCCCCCGTTTCGGCCGGTCCGGACGGGAAGGATCAATCCTGACCCCGGAAGGGCCGTGGCGCGGCACGAGATCTCTCTGGATCTGGAGGCGCTCCTGACGTGCTCGTACGATCTGCTCAATCCGGGCGGAAGGTTCTATGTAGTCTATCCGGCATGGCGGCTGCCGGATCTGATCAGTTCCATGAGGTCGAAGAGGATCGAGCCGAAAAGACTCCTATTCGTCCATTCCACACCCTCTTCATCTGCGGAAATCTGCCTGGTGAGCGGCTTGAGGGACGGCGGCAGGGAACTGAACGTTTGCAGGCCGTTGTTCGTATTTACTCACGAGGGTATGCATACACCCGAAATGCAGAAGGTTTTTCAGGAACTGGAGCTTCCAAAAAGCCATTGACCTATAACCCATTTACGTGATGAAATGAAGCATACTGACGCGAACAGAGAAAGGAAACATGATGAAGGTCGAGATTTCAGACGTGGGCAGCACACAAAAAGAGATGAAGGTTGTCGTCCCAAGGCAGGAAGTGAACAAGGTCACAGACGATATTTACCGGGACATCTCCCAGAAGGTTATGATCAGGGGCTTCAGAAAAGGCAAGGCCCCAAGGCATATCATCAAGATGTACTACTCTGACTATATCCAGAACGAGCTTTCCAAGAAGCTGGTTCAGGACAAGTTCGAGCAGGCCGCGAAAGAACAGGACCTCTTCGTGGTTTCCATGCCCGAGATCACCAATGATCCCCCGAAAGAGGACGAGGACTTCACCTTCACCGCCAAATTCGACGTAAAGCCCGAGGTCAAGCTCCAGAAGTACACGGAATTCTCGCTCAAGAAGCCCCGAATAGAGGTGGAAGACAGCAATGTTGAGGACGTCGTCACCAGGCTGCAGGAAACGTACGCGACTATCAAGGACGTCGACGACCCCGAGTATGTCGTGAAGGAAAAGGACTATGTGATCGTGGATGTGACCGCTGAGGACCATCCCAATTTGAACCGCTCCAAGATGACGGTGGAGGCAGGCGCCCGCAGCGCCCTTCCCGGTCTCGATCAGGCCGCATTGGGTATGAAGGTCGGAGAGGAAAAGGCGATCACTATCGAGTTTCCCGAGGCCCATTTTCTCGAAGAGATGAGAGGCAAGAGCGCCCAGGTGACGATGAAGGTCGTTTCCATCAAGAGCAGGGAGCTTCCAGCCCTTGACGACGAATTCGCCAAAAAGGTGCGCCCCGATGTCGGCAGCATGGACGAGCTCAAGGAGGCTATCCGCAAGGACCTTCTCGAACGCCTCGAAGTGGACTCCAGGAACCATCTGGAGCGCCAGATCAGAGACGAGCTCATCAAGGCGAATCCTTTCGACGTTCCGGAATCCATGATACGGTTTCAGGCGGCCATGATGATCCAGGGCATGTCCGAGCGTCTGTCCGCGCAGGGATACAAGATGGAGGACCTCTACCCGGACACGGCGAGCCTCAAGGAGGAGACCCTGGCGTCCGCGGAGAGCATGGTCAGGACATCGCTGGTGCTGGAGGCCATAGCAAAGGAGCAGGGATATGAGGCCACCGAGGAAGAGCTCGATCAGGAATTGCAGAAGCTCGCCGAACGCTACAACATGTCTGCCGAAACGGTGAGAAAAGGCATGGAAGAGCGGGGAGGACTGGAGGAGATCAGGTTTGGTATTGTCGAGAAGAAGGTTTATAATTACATTATAGACAATTCGCAGGTTGAAGAAGTCGGCCGGATAGAGGAGAACAGTGATGACACTAGTGCCGATCGTAGTTGAGCAGACGAACAGAGGGGAGAGATCATACGACATTTACTCCCGGCTGCTCAAAGACAGGATCATCATGCTGAGCAGCGATATTCATGATGATATTGCCAATCTCTTGGTGGCCCAGTTCCTGTTCCTCGAGTCCGAGGACCCCGACAAGGACATATATTTCTATATCAATTCCCCCGGCGGATCGGTGACTGCTGGTATGGCGGTGTATGATACCATGCAGTACATCAGGCCAAACGTAAGTACCATATGCATCGGTCAGGCTGCCTCCATGGCGGCGATACTCCTCGCAGCCGGCACCCCCGGGATGAGATATGCGCTCCCTCATTCCAGGATCCTGATCCACCAGCCCCTCGGAGGCGTCCAGGGCCAGGTAACCGACGTGAGCATTCAGGCCAAGGAGATGCTCAGGCTCAAGGAAGAACTCAACAGGATTTTATCGCAGCATACCCGGCAGCCGATAGAGAAGATAGCAAAAGACACGGACAGAGACTTTTTCATGACTGCACAAGACGCGGTGACATATGGTATAACCGATCACGTAATTTTCAAGAGACCCTCCAAGGAGAAACAAGAGGAGAGCATCAATGCCAAAAATAAATGACCACTACCGGCCTGGATTACGCTGCTCCTTCTGTGGAAAGTCACAGGAAGAGGTGAGAAAGCTCATCGCAGGGCCAGATGTGTACATCTGCGACGAATGCATCGCCCTGTGCAATGAGATACTTGCCGAAGAAGAAGGCGAGTACAGGCATTTCAGTGCGTCCTCAAGCATACCGAAGCCATCGGAGATCAAAGAAATATTGGACGAGTACGTCATCGGCCAGGAATATGCCAAGAGGATCCTGTCCGTGGCAGTGCATAACCATTACAAGCGTATCGAATCGAACCAGAACGTCAGCGGGGTCGAGATCAACAAGAGCAACATCATGCTCATCGGCCCGACCGGGTCGGGCAAGACGCTGCTCGCCCAGACACTTGCGAAGATCCTCGATGTCCCATTTACCATCGCCGACGCCACCACGTTGACCGAGGCCGGGTATGTGGGAGAGGATGTCGAAAACATCATCGTCAATCTGCTGCAGAACGCTGATTACGACGTGGAGCGGACCCAGAGGGGGATCGTGTACATCGACGAGATCGACAAGATCGCGTCCCGCGGAGACAATCCGTCGATCACCCGCGACGTCTCCGGCGAAGGCGTTCAGCAGGCGCTGCTGAAGCTCATCGAAGGCACCATCGCGTCCATCCCGCCAAAAGGGGGAAGGAAGCACCCCCAGCAGGAGTTCATCCAGATCGATACGACGAACATCCTCTTCATATGCGGCGGCGCGTTTGTAGGCCTTGACAAGATCATATCTCAGCGTCTCGACAAGAAGACCATCGGCTTTGTCGCGGAGATCAAGGGTAAGCGGGAGAGGGACATCGGTGAGATCCTCAGGAACGTTCAACCCGAAGACCTGATCAAGTTCGGCATGATACCCGAATTCGTGGGAAGAGTTCCGATCGTCTCCACACTGACCGAGCTGGACGAAGAGGCGCTCATTGCCATCCTTACCGAGCCCAAGAACGCGCTGGTGAAGCAGTATCAGGCGCTGCTGAAGCTCGAGGGAGTGGATTTGAGCTTCAGCAAGGATGCGCTGAAGGCGATCGCCGAAGAGGCGATGAAACGCAAGTCGGGAGCCCGGGGATTGAGGTCCATCATGGAGAACGCCATGCTCGACATCATGTACGAGATCCCCGACATGGAAGGCGTCAAGGAGTGCATTATCAGCCAGGATGTCATCATGAACGGCAAGGCCCCGATGATCGTCTATGAGAGAAAAACTTCTCAGGCATAGGCTATGAGAGCAGCTGTTTCGGAAAATGTGTACCCGTTACTGGTACTCAGTGACATCGTAGTTTTCCCGCACACGATCATCCCTCTTCTCATCGAGAATGAGAAGACGGCCGCATGGGTGAGCACGAGCTTCGATGCAAAGGAAGATATCCTGGTGTGCTGCAGGAAATCGCCCGACAGGCCGGTATCGTCGGAGCAGGATATCCACCAGGTGGGCGTGAGGGCCCACATCCTCCAGCTCATACAGCTTCCCGAAGGCACCCTGAAGGTGTTCATCGAGGGGAAGTCGCGCCAACTCATCACACGGATATTCCAGCACGACGACATGCTTCTGGCGGAGACCGAGCCCGTCGCCGAGCTCATCCTCGAGGAGAGAAGGGCGGAAGCCCTGAGACGCCTCGTCGTGGAGACCTTTCAGGAATACTGCGAGTCGTATAATATCGACATCCACCCCGATATGATCGGCAAGATCCAGTCTCAGGAAGATCCGGGTTTTGTCTCGGACATCATCGTGTCCTACATGGACATCAAGACGGAGACGAAGCAGGAGATCCTCGAAGAGAAGAGCATCGATACCCGCCTGAGCAGGATCTATGACCTCCTCCAGGGAGAGCTCGATATCGCCAGGATACAGACACACCTCAAGGAGCAGGTTAAGCAGCGGAGCAAGACATCGCGCAAGAATCTGCAGAACGAGCAGGCGCAGGCCCAGAAAATGGCGATGGAATCCATGGATGACGAGGCGGCTTCTCTGGAGAGACAGCTCAGGTGCAAGGACATGCCGCAGCATGCCCGGGAAAAGGCCATGAACGAAATAAAGCGGCTGCGCATGATGCCTCCCATGAGCGCAGAGGCCACAGTTATCCGGAACTACGTGGACTGGTTCATGGCTCTTCCCTGGAACGAAACATCAGAAGACAAGACGGATATCGTGAAGGCGCAGAAGATCCTCGACGAGGACCACTTCGGTCTCGACAAGGTGAAGGACCGCATCATCGAATATCTTGCCGTGCAGCAGATGGTGGGGTCCATGAAAGGCCCCATACTCTGTCTTGTAGGCCCTCCGGGCGTCGGCAAGACCTCGCTGGGCAAGTCCATCGCCCGGGCGACCGGGCGGAAGTTCGTCAGGGTTTCCTTGGGAGGGGTGCGCGACGAGGCCGAGATCAAGGGCCACCGTCGAACCTATATCGGCGCGATGCCCGGGAAGATCATTCAGGGGCTCAGGCAGGCCGGAACATCGAACCCTGTATTTCTCCTGGATGAGATCGACAAGATGAGTGTCGACTTCAGAGGCGATCCGTCGGCTGCGCTGCTGGAAGTTCTGGATCCGGAGCAGAACAGTACCTTCTGCGATCATTATATGGACATCGAGTATGATGTGTCCAAGGTCATGTTCATCACAACCGCCAATACCTCCTATTCGATCCCGGCGCCTCTCATGGACCGCATGGAGGTGATCAGGATCGAGGGGTACACGTCTCACGAAAAGCACCTGATCGCGCGGGATTTTCTCATCCCCAAGCAGATCGGCCTCCACGGCCTCGAAGGCAAGAAGGTCGCATTCACGAAAAAGGCTATCGACACGATGATCCATGAATATACCCGCGAAGCAGGTGTGCGGAACCTGGAAAAAGAGATCTCCTCCATCTGCCGGAAGGTGGTCAAGGAAATCGTCTCTCAGAAGAACACCGGCCGGAACAGAATAACGGTCAACAGGGTGTACGAGCATCTGGGAATCCCCCGATACCGCAGGTCGCACCGGCACGAGAATGATCATGTGGGGCTGGTGAACGGCCTTGCCTGGACAGAAGTCGGAGGGACCCTCCTGACTGTCGAGACCACCGTGATGCCGGGCAAGGGCAAGCTTCTCCTGACGGGCAAGCTCGGCGAAGTGATGCAGGAGTCTGCGCAGGCCGGTATGAGCTATGTCCGCTCCCGCGCGAAAGACTTCGGTCTCGATGCCGACTTCTATGATAAGCTGGATATCCATATACATATCCCGGAGGGAGCTGTTCCCAAAGACGGACCGTCAGCCGGCATCACCATGGCGACGTCCATTGTCTCCGCTCTCACCAACCGGTCTGTAAAGGCGCGGGTGGCCATGACGGGCGAGCTTACCCTGGGGGGCCGAGTGCTGCCTGTCGGCGGGCTGAAGGAGAAGCTGCTGGCCGCAAAAGAAGCGGGGATGGAAGAGGTGTTGATCCCCATTGAAAATGAGAAAGATCTCAAGGACACCCCGAAGGAGATTTTGAAGGGTCTCGATGTCCATATGGTTGAACATATGGACGAGATAATCGCTTATGCCCTTAATTGAGGTATTGACAGCCCTTATAAATGCTGATACTTTCAATTTCACGTTTGGGCATGGGAGAAACTAATCATTTATAGGAGGTATGCTTTGACTAAGACAGAATTGATATCAGTTGTGGCAAACAAGGCTGGAATACCGAAGGCAGCAGCGGAAAAGGCGATCAATGCCACTACCGGGGCTATCCAGGATGCTCTCAAAAAGGGCGACAAGGTAACACTGGTCGGCTTTGGCACCTTTGACGTGGCCAAGAGAGCCGAGAGAACGGGCGTCAACCCGAGAACACGCGCTACCATCAAGATCAAGGCTTCCAAGGCCCCGCGGTTCAGACCCGGCAAGGCCTTCAAGGAAATCGTGAACAAGTAGCAAGGATCGAAGGAAGAATCAGGGCGGGTAGCTCAGTTGGGAGAGCGTCGGCCTTACAAGCCGAAGGTCGCAGGTTCAATCCCTGTTCCGCCTACCATTCGATGAGATAGTAAGGGGGCGTAGTTAAGATCGGTTATAACGCCGGCCTGTCACGCCGGAGGTCGCGAGTTCAAGTCTCGTCGCTCCCGCCAATACAAATGTCTATAC
>ERZ795047.426-NODE-426-length-52776-cov-6.256236_pt1 | contig 52776 bp, 47 predicted proteins | sample MGYA00375131_ERZ795047 | MGnify/ENA primary metagenome ERZ795047 (study PRJEB30176, sample SAMN05720228) | activated sludge metagenome | isolation source: Anaerobic digester | place: Japan | collected 2015-05-20 ... | reverse complement strand
AAGACAGTCAAAATATTGCGGAACCGTTATTGAGCGGGGATTAAGGGTAATCAGGAAAATCAAAATAAAAAAAGCAGCCGTTGCGGTTGCTTTTTTTGGCGGAGAAATCGGGATTTGAACCCGAGCTACGCTTCTAACGTACTACTCCCTTAGCAGGGGAGCCCCTTCGGCCACTTGGGTATTTCTCCTCGCCGAATTTTATTATCGCGTATTTGCTTTTAGATAATAACATAACGGGCACTCTTTGTCAACAAATTTCCCCGAAATTGTAGTTCACATTTTCCCGACAAAACCCCGTTATATGTGGACAAAAAACAGTAAATATTGTAAAATATATGTAATTTGCGTTTTGCGCTGATAAGGAGTATTGAAAATGGGATTATTGAAGAAACAACTGCTTAAAGTCATCGAGTGGAGCGACATGACCAACGATACGCTGGTTAAGCGTTTCACCTGCCCCGACAGATACGCGATCATGAAGGGGAGCCGCCTTGTCGTAAGGGAAAGCCAGATGGCTGTGCTCGTTCACAAGGGTCAGTTTGCCGACGTGTACGGTCCCGGCACATACAAACTCGACGAGCTTTCGAACATACCGATTTTGAGCGCTCTCGCCAACTGGGTCTACGCGTTTGAGACCAAGTGGACGGCGGAAGTGTATTTTATCAACACCGTTCAGTTCAACAATCAGAAATGGGGCACACAGAACCCCGTCATGCTCAGAGACAAAGACTTCGGCATGATAAGAATAAGAGCCTTCGGCGTCTACAGCTTCAGGGCTACGGACATCAAGAAGTGCATTAAAGAATTTGCGGGCACCAGGGAAGTCGCCAAGGTTTCCGACGTTGCCGAGCACCTCAAGAGAGTAATCGTCAGCAAATTGAGCGACGTTATCGGAGAATCGAAGATTCCCGCGCTCGACCTTGCGAGCCAGTATGACGAATTAAGCGACTTCGCAAAAAGCAGGCTGCAGGGATACTTTGAGGAGTTCGGTCTCGAGCTTGCCTCTTTCCATATCGAAAACGTCAGCCTTCCCCCCGAAGTGGAAAAGACGCTGGATACCCGCACCTCTATGGGTATAATGGCCGACAAGATGGGAAGCTTCACCCAGTATCAGGCGGCACAGGCGATGAGAGACGCTGCGCAGAACCCGAGCGGCGGACTTGCCGGAGCGGGAGTGGGACTTGGCGCGGGAGTGAGCATCGGTCAGGTTATGAGCAACGCGCTCGGCATGGCAAAAGACGCACCCGCCGCCGAAAAGGCGGCCTGTCCCCATTGCGGAAAGGAAGTTGTTAAGGGCGCGAAGTTCTGCCCCGAATGCGGAAAACCCCTTGCCGAGACCTGCCCCGAATGCGGAGCCGAGGTCGCCGAGGGCGCGAGATTCTGCCCCGAATGCGGACAAAAACTGACCAAGACCTGCCCGAAATGCGGAGCGGCTGCCGCCCCCAAGGCGAAATTCTGCCCCGAATGCGGAGAAAAGCTGTAATATTAAATAAAAAATGAGTGAACAACAAACACGTCTGACCTCTTACGCCCAGTGCCCTTCATGCGGGGCGGTAATGACGTTTGAGCCAAAGAGCAATTCCTTGGGCTGCGCTTACTGCGGTTCCAAAAGACCCTTGGACAAGACCCGCTTTGCCCGCCGCCACGAATACGGCGAGGAGACCGAGACGGGCTTTGTCCCGTGGGGCGAGGTAAATCATTTCCGATGCGCGGCATGCGGTGCGGTGTGCGCCCTTCCCGACTACGAGATGAGCCCCGAGTGTCCTTTCTGCAATTCCGCAAACCTCATTGCCGAGAGCGAAATCAAGGGACTTAAGCCGACGGGCGTTTTGCCCTTCAGGATTGACAAAACCGACGCCGAAGCAAAGTACGGCGAGTTTATTAAGAAAAAGGTTTTCGCGCCGTCGGCACTACGGAAAAATTTCAAAGTAAACGCCATGAAAGGCATTTACATCCCGACGTTCAGTTTTACTTCGGACACCGTTTCGGAATATTCGGGCGTTATGGGAAAGTATTATTATGTTACGGTGGGTAGCGGCAAAAACCGCCGCACCGAGCGGAGAATAAGGTATTTTCCCGTGTCGGGCGTGCTCAATAAGAGCTTTGAGGACATGCAGTACGAGGTAAGCTCCCACCTGACCCAGAAAGACCTCAGAAAAATCGGCTTTTTCGACGTTGAAAACGCCCTCGAGTACGACAAGGACTACTTTGCGGGTTTCTCCTGCGAGAGGTACACCGAGAGCCTGGACGCGACGTGGGAGAGGGCAAAAGGCGATATGTACGACGTCATACGCGCGGCGATCATTTCCAGGCACAACGCCGACGTCGTGTCTTCGCTGAGCATAAACACCCGTTACGCAAACCGCCGCTATCAGTACCTGCTGGCTCCTGTTTGGAAGTGCTCGTATAAGTTTAAGGAAAAGCTGTACGATTTTTTCATAAACGGCAGGACGGGCAAGTCGGACGGACAAGCGCCGGTGTCGGCCGCCAAAGTCAGTCTGCTGGTCTTCGGCGTACTCTGTGTGCTTGCGGTAATCATTTACTTTTTTTTATCGCGGTAATTGAGGCTTTTTAAACGAATATAAGAAAAATTTTCCTTTTTAAACAAGGGAAACTTTTTTCACGCTGCAAGCGCCCGAACGCGTATGCATCCCTATTGACATATTCTATTTTTATAAATATAATTATATTAGGTAAGACTATCTTGCCTTGATTTCAGAATGTAATACACAGGAGGATATATGAAGTCGAAATCCATACATAAAATATTAATCCTCGGCATGCTGCTTGTGCTGATTTTTTCACTGGCGGCCTGCGGCGGCGGTAGGGATAAGGATGGTGGCGACAAAGGACCTATTCTCGGAAAATCGCTGACGCCTGCCGACATAATTCAATTGCCCGATCTTGTCGACTATGGCTCCAAACCGGCATATTACAGCCCCAACCCCGCAACCTACGGCGATACGAATGCCGAGCGCACCAAGCTTCAGGCGCGTATTGACGACAGGCGCGACGACGAGGATCTCGACGAGGCTTCTTCGGTCGTTAAGATTTTTGCCCATTCCGACGCCCAAGCGATAATCGAGGCCATGAGATTGGCGGCAGTGCCTGCCAACAAGATGACCCAGGTAGTCGACTACCTCGCCGGCGAAGAGACTGTGGAGGAGAGCGAGATTATCGCCAAAGTCGACAGCGGAAAATGGTCGGCAACTCCCGGCTGGTCTTTCTTCGACGACTATGATTATTATGAAAAGCTCCAGGACAGAGCCGATCTTCCCAACGCAACCGACGAGGACGAGGACAACGTAAAACGTCAGTACCGCAACATGGCGGGCAAGATTTTCGCCATCGGAATGTCGGGCGACGAGTTTGCGCGCATGTTCGTTGAAGAGATGCTGTACGCAATCGACGTTATCGAGAGCGACGAAATGGCCAACGCGGTGTTCAACCCCAATCCCGCCGACCCGTCCGCCGACGCTTTCTGGAACTACTGCAAGGAAGAACTCGACTACGACACACTCGTGTACATTCTTGCCTTCAACGACCATTACACGGCTTCCAACGGCCGCGCCAACAGCGTCAAGCTCTACGGATACTACTATGACTACGAAAAGAGAGTATACGACGAGACCAACGACGACGAGTTTGAGAAGCAGCTTAAGTACAGCCATCAGAAGACCTTCACAAAGGACGAGTGGCTTGAGTATGTCGATATACAGCGCAATATGTATCAAGACTCTTACAGATACAGAGACAACTTCTATCAGAACAACTTCTATCCCGCCCACCTCAACTTCCAGGAGCTCAAGGAAATCAGGGAGAATACCGTATACGGTATCGAACGCCACAACACCATGAGCTACACGGGAGAAATGAGAAGCGGAATGACCAACGGCGGTTTTGCAGGTCAGCTCAGAATGAGCGACTGGCTGTGGTGCTACGGCGGCGATGACGAAAGAATGACCGCCTACAACCAGGCCAACACCGACTACGAGACCGGCAAGGACCAGGGCGCGGAAAACTCCGCCCGCGGCGAGTATTACTACAAGAGGGAACAGCTCAAAGTAGCCAACTACCTTCTCACCAACATGTCCAATACCGAACTCGGACTTGCGCTGCGCTATCAGATCTACAACTACAGCAGCGACATGGTCAAGAACATACAGGACTATAAAAAGGACATCAGGATGTATGAGGTCGGCAAGTCCGAACCCGAAGAATACATCTTCACCAAGGGCTATGTAGCCGCCGGCAACGTCCAGGGCGCGAAAGACTATGCCACGGGCAAGATCGAAGCTCTCATCAGCCAGATGACCGACTCCCTTTCCAATGCGGGCATCGAGACCAAAGCCAACAAGGCCGCAAGCGAGAGCTGGGCTACCATGAACCAGGAAGTTCTCACCGCACTCAACGAGGACAACTACAATGACCTTGCTACCTTCGTCGAAAAAGTCGACAGACTCGATGACCTCGTGATTAAGAGAAAGTGGTCCTGCGGCGCGGGAATAGGCGAGGAGACGACCTGCACGCACGCAACGTGCACCAAGGAGTACGCCCTCAACCACGCCATTTCCCAGTTTGCCAGCAACTATTCGACCATACTCCAGCGCGTCAGCGGAAACGCCGTGCTTACCTTCAATCTGCCTTCCGACAAGACCAACTATAACCTTAACGGCGCAGAAACGGGCACAACTTACGCCCCCAGGTATCACGCCATCGCGACGGGCAGCAACCTGCGCGAATTCACAAACGAAATGCTCGTCAGCCGTAACGATTACTCGGAATATGAGGAAATCACGGTAGAGAGAGGCAACGGTTTCAAGGAAGCCATATTTGACGCGGCTATCGACCTCAAGGACGAGAACCTCCCCGCCGGCACCAAAGAGGGTGAAAACTGGTGGAACAGAAAGAGCAGACCCGGCAAGCCCAACGCCGTTGTGGAAGAGAGAATCGGTCAGAACAGGCAGAACTATACCTACACCTACTCCTTTGTAGGCTGGTATCTCGACGCCAACCTCCTCTACAAACTCGAGGACTTCGATGAGATAACCTGCGACCTCGTGCTTTACGCGGGCTATACGGTCAAAAAGCAATAATACCGAAAGATTTCGGGTAAAAACGAGGATTCGGGCTGTCCGTAATGGCGGACAGCCCGTTTTTATGTGTTTTTTAAGCCAATATTGACTATTAATCAATAATATTATATAATACTAACATAAACGACCCGAAAATTTGCCGAAAGCGCATGAAAACCGCCTGCCGCAAAAATTTCGGGCCTCCAAAAAACAAGGTTTTTTGGGGCAAAAATCGAGGTGTATTCTTGTGAATTGTTGTGGGGAAAGACGAGGGTTTAAAATTTTTGGAAAGGTTTTTTGCTTTATATTGTTATTTGTCCTTTCTTTCGTTTTTCTCACAGGCTGCACCGACAAAAAGAAAGAAGATAAATTTATCGCGGAGTTTACCGATGACAGCGGCGTAACCTACGGGATATACAGCTCGAAGGCGGGAGGCTCAGAGACGTTTTACGCCAAAGTGACCGCCGTCGCCGACAACACCCACCCCTCGGAGATATCTGTCTCCATACCACAAAAGGTCACTTACGAGGGTGTGGAATACTCCGTAAAAGTCATCGGCGACCTTGCCTTTTACAGGAGCAATTACGACATAATACACATTCCCGAGGGCGTGACGGCGATTGAGAAGTTCGCCTTCGACAGAGCAAAAGCCACGATAATCAATCTGCCGTCCACAATCACGTCGATAGGGGAGTACGCCTTTTTGGACTGCGTGAGCCTTCGCGACATCTACCTTAAGTCCGAAGTGCCGCCCGTACTCGGGGCATACGCCTTTATGGTATACGACACAAACACAGGCAAGTACATAAACTCGTCCATACTTGCGATACACGTACCGACAACGGCAAAAAAGAGATACACAGATATAAACAATTATCCGCATTGGGAGGATTATCAGGGCAACATAAGATAAGAGGTAACGATGACCGAGGACATTAATCCAAGACAGCAGCGAGCACTTAATTTTTTTGCTGCGGGTAAAAACCTGCTTGATTTTGCCACGGCCTCCGCGCTTGTTTATTATCTCGCGTTTGTCGCGCTCGTTCCCGCGGTGCTGGTGGGCGTCATTGTCTTTGCGGGTAAATTATGCGGAATGCTGTTTTCCGATTTTGCCTGCTCGATTTTTGATAAATTATCGCGGAAAAACACCGTTTACAATATTCTATCGCCCGTATTGACCCTTATTTTCGGGGCGGCTCTGTTTTTCCCCGTCGGCGTTTACGGCAAAGTGTCCAAAGGCTTTGACGCGCTTACCGTCGTTTATCCTCTTGTCACCCTTGTGCTTTGGCAGATAGTTTTTGAATTTTCCTGCGCCAGGTGCGAAACCTGCGACGCAAGCCACAGGCACATCGGCCAAATCTGGCGGTCGGCGGGCGCGGTGCTTGCGCTTTTTGCCATTCCCGTCGGGCTTATCCGGGACAACACTTACGGCTTTTTGACAGGCACGGCGGTATTAATCCTTGCGGGCAGCGTGCTTTTTGCCGTTTCATTACCTTTGATAAAGTATCCGTCCCGCGTGGAAAAAACCAACCTCTCTATTAGCCTGAAAACCTTATTTAAAACTACCGCCGCAAAAAAACTGACCATAAGCATACTGATTGGCGCGCTGTACCCGTTGTTATGGCTTGCGGCGATGCCCGTTCTGACTTACCGATACGCCTCGGGCAATGTTGCCGTCGCGCTTATATACCTCGGCGTTTTCGGCGGGGCGTACTTTACGGGCACGCTGATATCCGCGGCGACTTTCGGCTCGCTGGAAAAGAAGTATGAGCTTAAAAAACTCTACACCGACGCGCGCATAATAACCGGCATAAGCCTCGCGCTGGTCTTTGTCATGTACTTTGCCTTTAACGATGTGACAAAGGCGCTTTGCGTAACGCTCACCGCGCTGTGCATACTTGCCGCGGGCGCGGCAAAAGCTGTATCAGACCTCTCTGTCGGGGCTTTGTGCGAAATTATGGATGAAAATCTCGCAAGACCCTTCGGGAAAGTAAAAAAGGCGATAAACGTCTTTTCAGTCGCCGTTTCGGCTCTCATTTTGGGTATCGCGTTGCAGATTATGGGCTTTACGGGCATGAAGACAGCCGAAATTAACGCCTTTCTTTCGGCAGGGGGGAATTTCTTACGCGCAATCGAATATGCTTCGTTTATTCGCGGATTGTTTATCGTTGCGCTCATTATCCCTGCGTTAAGTTCCCTTCTTGCCATAATTCCCGTTTTAGGTTATTCTTTAGATGAGGAGATTAAAAAGGGCGAAAATTTACACAATGATGAAAAAGAAAATTTACACGCTTAGGAGGAAATAATGGATATATTATTAATAGGTTCAAGAGGCAGGGAGCACGCCATGGCGCTGGCTCTCAAGAAAGACCCGCGGGTTAACAACATTTTCTGCATCCCCGGCAACGGCGGACTTGCGGGTATTGCCCACTGCGTGAAGATGAATATCGATGATCACGACAGTATTTTAGAGTTTCTCGACGCAAATCCAAATATAAAACTCACCGTTGTATCGCCCGACGAGGCGCTGGCAAAAGGCCTTTCCGACAAACTGAACGCCAAGGGACACAGGACGTTCGGACCAAGCGCGATGGGCGCAGTCATGGAAGTTAACAAGTCCTACAGCAGAATGCTGTGCGAAAAATACGGTATCCCCGCGCCGAAATACAAGGTCTTTACCGACTACAGCAGGGCAAAACAGTTTATTATGACCCAGCAGTACCCCTTGGTAATTAAGACCAACGGCCGCACTGCGGGCAAAGGTATAATGTTCTGCCGCAACGTAAAAGAGGCCGAAAACGCCATGTACGACATAATGGTGGCAGAGATGTTCGGCGACGCGGGCAAGACGATAGTGATTGAGGAATACATACCGGGCGACATTCTGACGGTCATGACCTTCTGCGACGGCAAGACCATACTGCCTATGCGCGCTGTAAGGTGCTACAAGAGAGTTTTCGACAACGACATGGGCATGAGCACGGCGGGTATGGGCGCGTCGACTCCTGTGGAAGTCTATACCGAGGAGATCGCGCAAAAGGCGATGGAAACCATTTTCGAGCCTGTCAAAAACGCTCTCAACGCCGAAGGAAGGACGTTTAAGGGCGTGCTGGGCTTCAATCTCATTCTGACAGAGGAGCAGGAGCTTAAGGTTGTGGACTTCACGGTCAGACTGTGCGACGCCGAAAGCCAGGTCATTATCCCCCTTCTCGAAACGCCCGTACTCGATATATTCGACGCGGTCATCGACGAGAGGCTGGAAGAAATCGAACTTAAGTGGAGGGACGACACCGCGGTTTGCGTCGTTATGACGAGCGACGGCTATCCTCTTGAATATAATAAGAATTTGCGCATAACGATAGGCGAACTTGACTCCGACGTGCAGCTCTATCACGCGGGCACCAGACTTGTGGACGGAGAACTCCGCACCTCGGGCGGCAGGGTTATGGGGCTTTGCGCCCTCGGCTCCAGCAAAGAGGAGTGCGCCCGCAGGATTTACAAAAACATCACCCAGATAAGTTTTGACGCAATGCATTACCGCAAGGATATAGCAAAAGACTGAGTTTTGACGTGCGGTTTTCATAAATAAAATTGTCTACGCATACCTTATCATAGGAAGGATAAATCTAAACAAATTTTGACAAAACAGGTCAATATTGTGAATTGAACTTATCTTAAGATATGAGAGGTAAGCTATGATAATAGTTATCAAAAAATACAGGCTGATTATCGCGGCAATACTTATTGTCGCGTTAGTCGCAGGAGTGATAGCGGCCGTATATTGCGCCCGTCCCGCCGAGGAAGCGGGTGCCAGACCCTCAAAGCTCCTGCCCGTATATTGCGTGGACACAACCGACAGCGTCGCAGCCCTGACCTTTGACGCGGCGTGGGGCAGCGACAAGACCCAAAAGATACTTGACATACTCGACGAGTACGATGTTAAGGCGACGTTCTTCCTTGTGGGCTTCTGGGTGGACAAAAACCCCGAGCTTGTAAAGGAGATACAACAAAGGGGTCACCTTGTCGGCAACCACAGCAACACGCACCCGCATTTCAACAGTCTTAACGCAGAAAAGACGAGCATTGAGATTGACGCGGTAAACAAGAAGATAAAGGACCTTACGGGCGGGGACGTAACGTATTTCCGCGCGCCGTTCGGAGAGTACAACAACACTCTCATAAGCACGCTCGGAGATATGAACATGAAGTGCATACAATGGGACGTCGACAGCCTTGACTGGAAGGGGATATCGTCCGGGCAGATTACCGAAAATGTCCTCGGTAAGGTCAAAAAAGGCTCGATAATCCTGTTCCACAACAACAGTGATCACATACTCGAAGCTCTGCCGCTTGTGCTTATCGGACTGAAAAACAAGGGTCTGAAAGGCGTAAGACTGGACGCACTGGTACTTGAGAAGGACTATTATATAGACAACAACGGCGTGCAACGCGCCAAGTAAAAATCTATCAGGAGAAAGTTATGAACTACGAGTTAATGAACAACAATGTAACGACCGTTACGGGTAAAGTTGTTGAGGAGCCGAGGTATTCTCACGAGATGTACGGCGAAGGCTTTTACGAGAGCACTATAGCCGTCCCGAGGCTCAGCGAGCAAATTGACTACATACCGTTTACCATCAGCGAAAGACTGCTGATTGACGGCCGCGTCGCCGTGGGGACCACAATCACTCTGAGCGGACAATTACGCAGCTACAACAAGGTGGTGGACGGCAGGAGCAAGCTCCTCCTGACCCTTTTTGTGCGCGACATACTCGAAGAGGAAGAGGGGCGCAACCCCAACACAATCGACATCGTGGGCTATATCTGTAAGCCGCCCATATACCGCATGACGCCCTTTAAGCGCGAAATCTGCGACATACTGCTTGCCGTAAATCGCGCCTACAACAAGTCGGATTATCTCCCTTGTATCGCATGGGGACGCAACGCGTGCTTTATTAAGGATATACCCGTAGGGCAGAAGGTTTACGTAAACGGCCGCATCCAGTCGAGAGAATATCAGAAACAGCTTGACTCAGGCGAAATCGTCACGAGGACGGCGTACGAAGTCAGTATAAACAGAATAGGCTTCGAGAAAGATTATGACAAGCGCGAAATAGACGAAGAATGAGTTTTTGCAAGCCGCCCCGCGGCTTGCAAAATTTGTTTCGCTGTGCTATCATAATCGATATGGATATCGTAAAAAACATCACCGAAATTACCGCAAAAATACGGTCAATAAATAAGGACGCCGAGCTGGTGGCGGCAACCAAGACAAGGACGATCGACGAAGTCCGTCTTGCTTTTAACACCGGGCTTATTTCCGCCGCGGGCGAAAACCGCGCGCAGGAGCTGATTTCGAAATTCGATGCCGCGATAGTCTGGGACTTTATCGGGCAATTACAGACCAACAAAGTCAAATACATAATCGATAAGGCACGGCTTATTCACAGCGTGGACAGGCTCGAGCTTGCCAAAGTCATCGACAAAGAGGCAAAAAAGATAAACAAAATTCAGGACTGCCTCATCGAAGTCAATTCCGGCAAGGAAGATACAAAAGGCGGGATATACCTTGAGGACGTGGAAAGGTTCCTCGACGAGATCGCTCCTTTTGAAAACATACGCATAAGGGGAATAATGGCGGTTGCGCCGTTATATTACACCGAGGACGAACTAAGACGCACTTTCGACGAAGTTTACGCAAAGTACACACTCTTTAAGGGCGGCTGCTTCAACTATCTGTCCATGGGCATGAGCAACGACTACCTCGTCGCCGTTGAAGCGGGAGCCAATCTTGTCAGACTTGGCAGAGCGATATTCGGCGAAAGAGGCGCGTTTAATGGGTAGTATCGGCATATCGGGAAGAAAGGCAAAACCCTCGGGAAAGGAAATCGATGTGGTCTGCCCCGAAAAGTTTTCCGAAATAGAAGAGTTGGTGGCGAGGCTGAGGCGCAGAGAGAGCGTAATTGTCGACCTCGAGGAGATTCCGCCCGCGATAGCCCGGCGCATGCTCGACTTTATCAGCGGGGGAGTGTTTGCCCTCGAAGGCACGGTGCGTAAGATAAAGCGCAAGACCTACATACTTATCCCTCAGGGCGTAAAAGTAAGCTCGGTGAGGAGAGACTGACGGAGAAAAATGAACAACGAAAAGAAAGAATTTAAGGACGCGATAAAGGAACTCAGAGGCGATTTCAAAACCGCCGTAAAGGACAAAAAACGCTGGCTTGTGTGCGCAATTGAGCTGCTGCTCGCGGGAGCGGTAATTTTAATCGATTTCATCACAAAAATACTTATTTACAACCATTGCGACGAGAAAGGGGACATAATTCTTATCCCCAAAGTGCTCCGCTTTACCGCCGTCGAAAATACGGGCGCGAGCTTCGGCATTTTCCAAAACCAGACCGCCGCCCTGACGATAGTAAGCGCAATCTGCGCGATACTCCTTGTTATTTTTATATTTTACTCCTATCCGAGGCGCAACAAACTGCTCCGCGCGTCCCTCATTATGATAACGGGCGGCGCGATAGGAAATCTCATCGACCGCATAGCGTTAGGCTTTGTGCGCGACTTTGTGTACTTCGAGCTTATCGACTTTGCCGTATTTAACTTTGCCGACAGCTTCCTTACCGTGGGCACGGCGCTGCTGATAATTTACGTCCTGTTTTTCTTCGGCAAAGAGGAAGAGGAAGAGCACAAGAAAAAGTTAAAGGAAAGCGCGCAAAACGCCGAACAACCGACCGAAACGGCAGAACGGGAATCCACCGACACCCAAGCCTCACCCGACAAGGAGTGAGCTTTTTATGAAGCGTTTTTTATACCCCGAAAAGAGCGAAAGAATAGACGTTTTTCTGGCGGCGGAACTCGAATTTACCCGCTCGCGCGTCAAAACCATGATTGAAAAAGGACTGGTGCTTTACAACGGCGAAACCGTCACAAAGAGCGGTCTTGTCGTAAGAGAAGGGGGAGAGGTCGAAGCATGTATTGAGGAAGACGTCCCCATTTCCGCCCGTCCCCAGGATATACCCATAGACATAGTGTATGAGGACAGCGACATCGCGGTCATAAACAAGCCTCAGGGCATGGTAACCCACCCCGCGGCAGGCTCTCCCGAAAACACCCTTGTAAACGCCATAATGTACCATATTAAGGACCTTAGCGGCATAAACGGCGTACTACGGCCGGGTATTGTCCACAGGTTGGACAAGGACACCAGCGGACTTATCGTTATCGCCAAAAACGACAACGCCCACCTTTCCATCGCAAGACAGATCGAGTCCAAACAGGCGGGAAGGCACTATATCGCCCTTGTCGACGGCATAATAAAAGAGGATAGTGGCGTTATCGACAAGCCGATTGCGCGCAGCAAAAAAGACCGCAAAATGATGGCAGTCGACGAAGAAGGGCGCCGCGCGGTGACCTATTTTGAAGTGCTTGAAAGGCTCAGCAACCACACTCTTGTCGAATTCAGGCTCGCCACGGGCAGAACACACCAGATAAGAGTTCACGCAAAGTACATAAATCATCCCGTTGTAGGGGATATTACATACGGCAGAAAAGACCCGTTCGGCCTGAACGGACAGCTTCTTCACGCATATAAACTTACGCTAAAACATCCCTCGACAGGTCAGGAAATGTCTTTTACCGCGCCCTTGCCCGATTATTTTATCGGGGTGCTTGAGAAATTGGGCGCGAATAATCCCATAAAGTAATTATCAGCCGCGTTTTCTCATATTATCAAATATGAGAAATTATTACGACGAAATGCTGCTTAAGCTCGGACTGCCCGTTGAGGACGCGGTGGGGCTTAAAGTCACCGTGTGTTCTTTCCGCGGCGTGTTTATAGAGGGGCACAAAGGGCTTCTTGTCTTCACAAACAACGAAATTTTACTCAAAATCGGAAAAGAAAAACTGAAAATTTCGGGCGCGGACCTAAAAATAAACGAGGTAAGCAGTGACGAAATCTACATACGCGGCGACATTAAAGCTTTAGAGGTTGTCCATGATTAATCGCTGCCGCTTTTCGGTAATTGCCGAGGCGGTATATATCGCGAATATCCTCAACTTTCACGGTATCGGAGTTAAGCGCATCGAGAGGAAAGGAGAGGAAACCGTTTTTACGGTGCATTCCGCGGACGCGAAGAAGGCAGAAGAGGTGTTAACAAAGCGCGGCAAGGAGTACAAAATACTCGCCGACACCTCGGTAAGGGCGTTTTTTAAGAAAAACGTCTTCCGATTCGGCATTTATACGGGCATTTTGGCGGTTGCGCTGCTTATGTATTTTTACGCGGGCACTCTTACAAGGATAGATATAAGCGGCAACAAGGCGGTGGCGGGGGAAAATATCTGCAAAGTTATCGAGGAAAACCTCGAAATACCCGGTTTTAACAGGGACGCGGACTACGACGCTCTCGAAAAAAAGCTCATCGCCCTTGACGGCATTTCGGGCGCGTCGGTGGAGCGGAAAGGCAACACCCTGTTTGTCAGAGTGTATGAAGAACTGCCCAAAGTCGACGTCGAGGACAGGACGGAATTTAAGGACGTCGTCAGTAAATACGATACCATCATAACGAGGGTAATCACCTTTTCGGGAACGTGCAAAGTCAAGGTGGGCGACACCGTCAAAAAAGGTCAGACAGTCATCTCGGCGACCGTTACGGCAGGCGAGGGAGTCGAGGCTCCTTCCTACGCAAACGGGATCGCATACGGTAGAGTTTGGGTGACCAAAGAGGTAATTATCTCGCAGGTACAAATCGAGGCTGTGAGGACGGGAAACAGCGTCGAGCATGTAGTTTTCTTCGGCAAAAAGGACGATTTCGTTCCGCCGTTTTCTCAGTACGAAACCGAAAAACGCGAGTGTTTTCTCGACGCGGTAATTCCGTTAAAATACACGGTTTTCACCTACTACGAAACGAAAAATGCGGAAAAAGAAGTCGATTTTTACGCCAACGAAGAAGCCATAGTTAAGGAGCACGTCGACAAAATGCTTTCCGAAATCCCCGAGGGTAGTAAGGTGTTACGGAATTGGTACGACATAAAATCAGTAGACAAAAACATAAAATTGGTTATATACTATGAGATAGAAACCAAAATTACCTGAGAGAGGAATTTAATGAACAACTCCATAACCGTAAACGCCGCCGCGAGGAGAAAAAAGCACTATGTCAATATTTTCTTTACGGCGTTGTTTTCACTCGGTCTGCCCTTTGTCCTCGGACTCGTGGAAAGCGGTGTCAGCAAGGAAAGGCTGAGAGATACATTCAGCGATTTTTACAGGTTTTTTGTGGCAAGCGGCATTCTTTTCTTTGTGCTTTACGCTGTGGAAAACTACATGCACGTAAGGTACGCCGACAGAATGGACAGCACCAAGCAGCTGTTTGTCATCATGCTGGTAATTTCCATTACCTACTTTTTCGCGGTCATTTTCGGGGCGTTTTTGTCGATATACACCATGCCCCTTGTCATGGCGGGTCTGCTTATAGGCATGCTCATCGAGAGAAGGCTTGCGCTTTTCGGCAACGTCCTTATAAACCTTGCATTCATCATTTTGTATCTTACCGTCTCGCCCTCTGCCGACGTAATCGGCATTATGAGCGCGATCATAACAAGCTCGGTCAGCGGCTGCTTTTTCGTAATAATCATGCGCCGCACCTACACCCGCATGAGTTTCTTTGTGCATTCGCTCCTTATCGGCTTGTTTGTATCGGTGCCCGTCGCGATACTGTGCACTCTTCTGAATCCCGACTACACGGGCTTCGACATCCTCGTAAACAGCCTCTGGGCATTTGTGTCGATAGTACTCTCCGTCGCGTTCTTTATGATACTTCTCCCAATGCTTGAGAGTATCTTCCGCCTTTATACAAATTTCAGATTGGAAGAACTCTGCTCGGCGGAATATCCTTTGCTCAGAAAGCTCGCAAGCGAAGCCCCCGGCACATATAACCACTGCCTTGCCGTCGGCAACATCGCCGAGGCGTGCTCGATTAAGATAGGGGAAAGCCCCGCTCTTGCCAAGGCATGCGCCTACTACCACGACATGGGAAAGATTAAAAACCCCGTTTGCTTTACCGAAAATCAGCGCGGGTACAACCCTCACGACGACCTCATACCCGAGGTCAGCATAAAGATGATAACCGACCACACCGAGTACGGCTATCAACTCCTCAAGAAGAACAAGTTTCCCGACATTATCGTAAATGTCGCAAGGGAGCACCACGGCACAACGCCTGTCAAATATTTCTACTACAAGGTGAAAAACATCACCGACGAAAAGCTGGAGCAGGAAGAATTCTGCTACACAGGTCCGAGGCCCCAGACCAAGACCGCCGCGATAATCATGATTGCCGACACCGTTGAGGCGGCGACCCGCGCCCAGGGCGTGGACGAAAACCGCGACAACTTCCGCACCTTTATCCACAACCTTATTCAGGAAAAGGTCAACCAGGGGCAGTTTAACGAGTGTCCGCTGACGCTGAAGGACCTCAAGGACATCGAGGACGTCATTGTAGAGACCCTTCCCAGCCTGTACCACCAGAGAATAAAGTATTCCAAATAAATCCCCGAAAATGCAGGCATTTTCGAAAGAACCCCGACATAAAAACAAATGTTTTCGCGGGAATCCGGTGAGAATAATAAAATCGGAATCCTTTTGGAGCAAATAAATGATTAAGATATACGCAGATAAATATAATGAAACAATCGAAAAAGCCGTAAAATACACCTTAAAGCGGCTTAACACCGATACGAGCGCAATCGACGCGGAAATCAACCTCGTCGACGCCGGAACAATTAAGAATTTAAACCAAACCACCCGCGGCATTGATAAAGCAACCGATGTGTTGAGCTATCAGAACATAGCCGACATCGTCCTGCCCGTGGAGCCTGATAAGTACCCGACCGACATAAACGAAGAGGACGGCAGCGTAATTATCGGCGAAATTTTTGTCTGCCGCGAAAAAGCCGAAGAGCAGGCGCAAGAGTACGGACATTCCGTTGAGAGGGAGATAGGCTTTCTGACCTGCCACGGCATGCTTCATCTTCTCGGATTCGACCACGAAAACGACGAGGAAAGAGAGGAAATGGAAAAATTGAGTGAAGAAATATTGCAGAGCGCGGGTCTAACCCGCGATGACAAAACATCAGAAGAGGAGAAGGAAGTTGCGCCGTTCAAGTCGGGCTTTATTGCCGTTATGGGCAAGCCCAACGCGGGAAAATCAACGCTTATTAACACAATCGTGGGCGAAAAAGTGGCGATAGTCAGCTGGAAGCCACAGACCACCCGAAACAAGATACTCGGCATTTACAACGAGCCGTCCTGTCAGATAATCTTTATCGACACGCCCGGTCTTCACAAGCCGAGAAATCACCTCGGACAATACATGATGAAGGCGGCGGGGAGCGCGCTCGAGGGTATCGACTGCGTAATCTACCTTATCGACGCCGAAAAGGGCTTTGACTTCAACGACAGAAACTACATCGAGAGCTATCTCGGCGCAAACCTCAGCGTCATCGCCGTCGTAAACAAGGTCGACCACGTGACGCGCGAAAAGGTTTTTGAAATATTGACCGCGTTAAAAGACTATCCCGCGCTCAAAGCGGTGGTTCCTGTCAGCGCGCTTCGCGGCAGAAACATCGAGCCGCTTAAAGACGAAATAAAAAAGCTCCTCACCGACCGCATCAAGTACTATGACGACGAGATGTACACCGACAAGAATATGCGGTTTATGGCAAGCGAGATAATAAGGGAAAAGGCATTAAGGCTCCTCGACAAGGAAGTTCCTTACGGTATCGGCGTGGACATCACCCGCTACGAAATGCGCCCCGACGGAAGAGTTATCGACATCGACGCCGACATTATCTGCGAAAAGGCCGCTCACAAACCCATAATACTCGGCAAGGACGGCAGTATGATAAAAAAAATCGGCACCTACGCGAGGCAGGACCTCGAAAATATCACGGGCGAAAAAGTTTTTCTCACGCTGTTTGTCAGGGTGGAAAACGAGTGGCGCGAGAGCGACCTCAGGCTGAAAGAGCTTGGATATGACGTCAAGCAGCTAAAATAAAAAATTTACTTATACAAGGCGGTGGATATTTATGAAAAAGCTTTACAAAACAAGAGAAAACAAGAAAATTTGCGGCGTATGCAACGGCCTTGCCGAATACCTTGAAATAGATGTATCCCTCGTGCGCCTTCTCTGGGTGCTTTGGGGATGTTTCGGAGTCGGCATTATCGCATACTTTGCGGCGGCGATAATACTTCCCTACAAGGAATAAATTTCACATAAGCGTTTTCCGGTTATCACCGCTCGCAGAAATTTATTTTGCGCCGAGGCGATTTTTTTTGCATAAAACTCTGAGACAAGGACAATCTAATAGTGTAAGCGAACAGTAGTGAAAGCGAAAAGTAACTTACAATGTAGAGGTACAATATGAAAGAACATGATCCGGGCGAAGTCTTTTGGAAGATGTTTGAACAAAGCGGAAATGCAGGATATTTCATGCTATACAACGCTTTAAAAAACGATAAAACCCGAAACAAAAAGTAGCCCGATATCTTTCGTAAGTACCCATAGCACAGACCGGGAGTCATATTTATGACAATTCCCGGTCTTTTGCGTTTGTTGCCTCTTTTTGCCTTGATTTATAAAATTATTAACGTTATACTATATGTATGCTGACAGTTAAAGGCATTATAATAAGGGTTACCGATTACAAGGAAAAGGACAGGCTCCTTACCTTAGCCGCATTTAACAAGGGGCTTCTGACCGTAAACGCCAAGGGCGCGAGGGGAGAAAAAGCCCGATTAAAATGCTATTCCAATCTCCTCACTTTTGGGGAATTTCAACTTACCGAAGCAAAAAACAGATACATCTTGTGCGGAGTGGACTGCGAAGAAAACTTTTTCAACCTCTGGACCGACCCCGCGAGGTACTCGGCAGGCATTTTGTGCCTCGAGCTTTTCGAAAAAGTGGCGCGCGAAAACGACGACATTAATGAAGAACTTCTGCGCCTGCTAAAAGCCCTTCGGGACATCAATTATTCCCCGTCGTACCCGCTTGTCTTCGCGGCGCGTTTCATGACGCAAATCATGACGGCAAACGGCGTGGATTATAAGGAAATCGCGTCCTACGACGAGGACGTTTACCGCCTTGTCGAAAGAATTGCCAAGGAGACAGAGATACCCGACAGCGAAGAAATCTATGTCAAAAAAGGTATCCAGTTTTTGGGAATATTGTTAAAAAACGCCCTTAATATTCATCTCAGAGTTATTTCCGAAATACTTAAAACCTTATAAAACAAAATAATATTGCGCGCGTGAGTTATTTTTACTTGAAAAATATGGAATATTTTAGTATAATTGCTGTGGCTTTGATTTTGTAATCATAACAAATACAACAAATATTTTGGAAAAGGAGAAAATTTGATGACTAAATACGTTTATTTATTCAGAGAAGCAGACGGAAACGATAAAGCCAAATTCGGCGGCAAAGGCGCAAACCTTGCTCAGATGACCGCTCTCGGCATGCCTGTGCCCGAAGGCTTTACCATCACCACCGAGGCCTGCACGAAGTACTACGACGACGGCAAGACCATCGCGTCCGAAATTATCGAACAGGTATTTGCGGCTATGGCTATCCTCGAAAAGGAAACCGGCAAGAGATTCGGCGACGAAAACAATCCCTTCCTCGTCAGCGTCCGCAGCGGCGCGAGAGCCAGCATGCCCGGCATGATGGACACCATCCTCAACCTCGGCCTTAACGACATAAGCGTAAAGGGTCTTGCCAAGAAGACCAACAATCCCAGATTCGCTTATGACTGCTACCGCAGATTCATCCAGATGTACAGCGACGTTGTTTGCGGTCTCGGCAAAGGCTTCTTTGAAGTCGTTATAGATGAAGAAAAGGAAAAGAGAGGCATCAAGCTCGACACCGAGTTCACAGCCGAAGACCTCATGGAGCTTATCGAAAGATATAAGGCGTACTACAAGAAGGAAAAGGGCGAGGACTTCCCCCAGGACCCCAAGGTTCAGCTTGTCGGAGCTATCGAAGCGGTGTTCAGAAGCTGGGACAACCCCAGAGCCAACGTTTACCGCAGAATGAACGACATACCCTCCAGCTGGGGCACCGCCGTTAACGTACAGTCCATGGTGTTTGGCAACATGGGCGATACCAGCGGCACGGGCGTTGCGTTTACCAGAGACCCCGTCACAGGCGAGAAGAAGCTCTACGGCGAGTACCTCATGAACGCTCAGGGCGAAGACGTCGTTGCCGGTATCCGTACACCTGCCACCATCGACCACCTCAAAGAGACCAACAAAGCCGTGTATGACCAGTTTGTGGAAATCTGCAACAGGCTTGAAAAATACTTTAAAGATATGCAGGATATGGAGTTCACCATCGAAGAAGGCAAGCTTTACATGCTCCAGACCCGTAACGGCAAGAGAACGGCAAACGCGGCTATCCGCATCGCCTGCGAACTCGTCGACGAAGGTCTCATCACCAAGGAAGAAGCTCTTCAGAAGATTGACCCCAAACAGCTTGACGAACTTCTCCATCCCACCTTCGAACCCAAAGCCCTCAAGGCGGCAAAACCCATCGCTGCGGGACTTCCCGCCAGCCCCGGCGCCGCCTGCGGCAAGATAGCTTTCACCGCTGAAGAAGCCGTTGAGAGAGCCAAGAAAGAGCCTATCATCCTCGTCAGACTCGAGACCAGCGCCGAGGACATCGAGGGTATGCACGCTGCCAAGGGTATCCTTACAGGCCGTGGCGGACGTACTTCCCACGCGGCGGTTGTTGCCCGCGGTATGGGACGTTGCTGCGTAGCAGGCTGCAGCGCGCTTGTTATAAACGAAGAAGCCAAGACCGTTACCATCAACGGCAAGACCTACTCGACGGGCGACTACCTCTCCCTCGACGGTTCCACCGGTAACATTTACGAAGGACAGATTCCCACCACCGAAGCCGCTATCGCAGGCTACTTCGGAAGAATAATGGAGTGGGCAAACGAAGTAAGGCGTCTCAAAGTAAGAGCCAACGCCGACACCCCCGAAGATGCCGCTACGGCGCGCAAGTTCGGTGCAGAAGGTATAGGCCTTTGCCGTACCGAGCACATGTTCTTTGCCGAGGACAGAATTTCCGCGGTCAGAGAGATGATAGTCTCCGGCACCCGCGAGCAGAGAGAAAAGGCTCTTGCCAAGCTCCTTCCCATGCAGAGAAGCGACTTCGAGAAGCTCTATGAGGCTATGGGCGAATATCCCGTTACCATCCGCTTCCTCGACCCGCCGCTCCATGAGTTCGTTCCCACCAAAAAAGAGGACATCCAGGCTCTTGCAAAAGATATGAACATGAGCTACGAGAAGCTCAACGAGATCATCGAAAGTCTCCACGAGTTCAACCCCATGCTCGGACATCGCGGCTGCCGCCTTGCGGTAACCTATCCCGAAATCGCCGAGATGCAGACCAGAGCGGTAATCGAAGCCGCCCTCAACAGAAAGGCCAAGGGCTATAACGTAATCCCCGAGATTATGATCCCGTTGGTAGGCGACCTCAAAGAGCTCAAATACGTCAAGGAAATAGTCGTTCAGACCGCCGAGGCTGTCATGGCCGAGAGAGGCGAGAAGATCGAGTACCACGTCGGCACCATGATCGAGATACCGAGAGCCGCGCTCACCGCAGGCGACATCGCCAAGGAAGCCGAGTTCTTCAGCTTCGGTACAAACGACCTCACCCAGATGACTTACGGTTTCAGCCGTGACGACGCCGGCAAGTTCCTCGAAGCCTACTATGACAGGAAGATATTCGAACAGGATCCCTTCCAGAAGGTCGACCAGATCGGCGTAGGCAGACTTATGAAGTTAGCAATAGCCGACGGCAGAGCCACCCGCGCCAACCTTAAGTGCGGTATCTGCGGAGAGCACGGCGGTGATCCGTCCACAGTGGAATTCTGCGACAGCATCGGACTCAACTACGTGTCCTGCTCGCCCTTCCGCGTACCGATTGCCATCCTCGCCGCCGCCCAGGCCGCAATCAAGAACAAGTAAACCAAAAACAGGTTTATACAAATCGTAAAGGGAGGTTATTATGACCTCCCTTTTTCGTTTCTGCTTGCAATAAGAGGGGTTTTCGGGTATAATATTAATATATATTTTTGGCGGAAGGGTGAAAAATGAAAGAGGATCAATTGAGGTTTGAAAGGGAATTTTTGTCCCCGTACGCGATGAAGAGCGAGGACTCCAAGGGAAGGATGACTCCCGTTGCGCCCTGTCCGTACCGCACCGACTTTCAGCGCGACCGCGACAGAATAATTCACAGCAAGGCTTTCCGCCGTCTTAAGCATAAGACGCAGGTATTTCTCAGCCCCAACGGCGATCACTACCGTACAAGGCTCACCCACACTCTGGAAGTAACGCAGATTGCGCGGACAATAAGCAGGGCGTTATGCCTTAACGAAGACCTCACCGAAGCTATCGCCCTCGGGCACGACATCGGGCACACCCCGTTCGGGCATGCGGGGGAGAGGGTGCTTAATTCTCTTACGGGGCACTTTTACCACAACGAGCAGAGTCTGAGAGTTGTCGACGTTCTCGAAAACGACGGCAAGGGGCTTAACCTCACCTTTGAAGTAAGAGACGGCATACTTAATCATACGTCGAAAGGAAATCCCGCCACACTGGAAGGGCGCGTTGTGTCCTTTGCCGACAGGATAGCTTACATTAATCACGACATCAGCGACGCGATAAGGGCGGGCGTGCTTAAGGAAGAGCAGCTGCCAAAAGACTGCGTGGAGTACCTCGGCAAGACCAAAGGCGAGAGGATAAACACGCTGGTCAGCGACATCATAAACCACTCGTACGGCAAGCCCGGGATAAGTTTGAGCGAGGAAGGGACATTCTACATGAACAAGCTACGCGAATTTATGTTTCAGAACGTCTATTTTTCCTTGAGCGGCGAATCGCTCAACGTAAAAGCCGACAGACTGCTTGCCGCGCTTTTCAATCAATTCTTAAAGCACCCCGGCGAAGTGCCGAAAAATCTTATTTTCAGCGAAGAACCCACGGTGTTTGTCACCGATTATATCGCGGCGATGACCGATACATACGCGGTCAATCTCTTCAAAGAATTATTCATACCGAAGGAATATTTATAATGTACAATCCGGATTGCCTTAACCAAGTTCAGAGGCAGGCGGCGCAGGATACCGAGGGCGCGGTCGTGGTATTTGCCGGCGCGGGCAGCGGAAAAACCCGCGTGCTGACCCACAGAGTCGCCTATCTCGTGAGAGAAAAAAACGTCCCGCCTTACAATATCCTCGCCATAACATTTACCAATAAAGCCACAAACGAGATGAAAGAACGCCTTCTCGACATGATAGGGCCGTGCGATATCTGGATATCGACCTTTCACTCGCTGTGCACCAAGATTTTGTTCGTCTACGCCGAAAAGTTGGGATATACCGGCAATTTCAGCATCTTTGACGACTCGGCGTCCCGCCGCATTCTGCAAAGGGTTTTGCGTGAAAAGCACCTCGACGAGGACAAGGAAGACCGCTATTTGTGGCATATCACCAACGCCAAAAACATGGGACTTGACTCTGACGGCTATTTTGACATAATCGCCAAGAGCGAAAAGGACGCCATGACGGTTACCGAGGTCTTTGACAGGTACAACGAAGTCCTGTATGAGAATAATGCCATGGACTTTGACGACCTGCTTATAAACTGCGTCAAGCTCTTCAAGCAGTTTCCCGACGTGCTCGAGCACTATCAGAACCGTTTCAAGTACATTCACGTCGACGAATTTCAGGACACAAACCCCGTCCAGATGGAGCTTGTCAAACTCCTCGCGGGCAAGTGGGGCAACGTCTTTGTCGTGGGCGACGACGACCAGAGCATATACGGCTGGAGAGGGGCAAACGTCGGCAACATCGTCGACTTTGACCGGCATTTTGCCGACGTCAAGATATACAAACTTCAGCAGAATTACCGCTCCACCGAGAGCATATTGAATTGCGCCAACAACCTTATCAAAAACAACGTCCACCGCGTCAGCAAGGTGCTGACCACCGACGTAAAAGGCGGCGCGAGGGTGGAGTTCAGCTTCCACAGCGACGAGCACAGGGAAGTTGATAACGTCATTTTCACGATTTTTCAGCTAAAGCGGCACAACAACTACCGCAACAAGGACTTTGCGATACTTGTAAGGCAAAACTCATTGACGAGGCTTTACGAAATAAATCTCACCAACATGAACGTACCCTACAGGGTATTCGGGGGCTTTAGGTTTTTTGACAGGAAGGAAATACAGGACCTTATCGCGTACTTGAGAGTGCTCGCAAATCCCCGCGACTCCGAGGCGATTCTGCGTATCATAAACTTCCCCGCAAGAGGAATCGGAAACGCGACCATCGACAGACTGCAGGCCTACGCGAAAGTGCGCAGTATCCCGCTGTTTGAGGCGATAGCCGAAGTACGCGCCGCAGACGATATTCCGTCTGCCGCAAAAACCAAGGTGGCGGCTTTTGCCGACCTTATCAACTCTTTTGCCGTCGACCTTCACACGATGAAGTTTTCGGACTTTGTGGAAAATATGGTAAAACGGCTCAATCTCGAAGCGTTTTACGCCTTCAGCGACAAAGAGGAAGAACGTAACCGCTGGGAAAACATTCAGGAGTTTTTGACCCACGTAAAAGAGAATTTTGACGACGAAAACGCGTCTATTGAGGACTTTTTGCACAGCGTGACGCTGGAAAACGAGGTCAGGAACGACGAAGACGACGACTGCGTTACCATTTCTACCATGCACGCGGCAAAGGGACTGGAGTTTAAGGTCGTGTTTATCGTGGCGTGCGAGGAGCAGATTCTCCCGTCGGCAAAGAGCCTTATGGAGAGGGACGGCATCGAGGAAGAAAGGCGCGTAATGTACGTCGCGATAACCAGAGCGCGCGAAAGGCTTTACATCTCCTGCGTAAACGGCACGAGAATGAGGTTTGGAAGAACGGAGCACACCCGTCCTTCCCGCTTTATCGACGAGGCAAAAGGCATCGATAAGTCGTTTTTGCCCGAAAAAGTGGAGAGAATGAGAAAAGACGCGTACTTTGACGACTACGAAGACCCCATACCTAAAGCAAATCAGATTAAGAAAATCGACTTTGTACCCAATGTAAAAATCGACAACAAGCCCGAAATTAAGACAGGCGACACGTCGAAATTCGTCTCGGGCGCAAAGGTGAAGCATAAAAAATACGGCATCGGCACAATAATCATTACGGAGGGAACGGGAATGGGCAAAACGGTCACCGTTGCGTTCGAAGACCTCGGCATTAAGAAGTTTTCGGCATCGAGCGCGCCCTTGACCCTTGTGTGAAGCTATGGACAGAATGCGCAATCTTGTAGACCTTCTCAATAAGTATGCAAGGGAGTATTACGAATTGGACAATCCCACCGTTTCCGACATGGAATACGACGCGCTTTACTACGAACTTGCGGCGCTGGAAAATGAAACGGGAATTGTCCTTCCCGACTCGCCCACAAGAAGAATAGGCGGCACGCCCCAAAAGAGTTTTAACCCCTATAAGCACAAGAGAAAACTGTATTCCCTCGACAAAGCCCAGAACGATGACGAACTTGAAAACTATTTTCAACGGGTAAAAAAAGCTCTCGGCTTTGTACCTGAGTTTACCCTCGAGCACAAGTTTGACGGACTGACATTATCGATAACGTACAATGACGGCGAGCTTGTCACGGCGGCAACGCGCGGCGACGGAACGACCGGCGAGGACGTGACGGCGCAGGTCATGACGATAAGGACAGTGCCGCTGACCATACCCTATAAAGGGGAAATCGAGATTCAGGGCGAGGGAATAATGCGCCTTTCGGTATTCGACGACTACAACAAAAAGGCAAAGACGCCGCTTAAAAACGCCCGTAACGGCGCGGCGGGAGCTATCAGAAACCTCGACCCCAAAATCACCGCCTCGCGAAAACTCGACTTTGTCGCGTACAATGTCGGTTTTTGCGAAGATAACCTCTTCAACACCCAAAAAGACGTGCACGATTTTCTGATAAGTAACGGATTTTTCGTCGATGAAGAATTTCACGTGTTTGACAGCGTTTCCGAGATAAGAGAGAGGTTGGAAGAAATAGAGAAAAACAGGAATAACCTCGATTTTCTCATCGACGGCGCGGTGCTGAAAGTAAACGATATTCACCTTCGCGAGGAGCTTGGTTTTACAGAGAAGTTCCCCCGATGGGCGCTTGCATTCAAGTATATGGCGCAGGAGACCACGACCACCGTTAAGGACGTTGTCTGGCAGGTTTCGAGAACGTCGAAGATCAATCCTCTTGCCATACTTGAGCCTGTTGACCTTATGGGCGTAACCGTACAACGGGCAACCTTAAACAACTTTTCGGATATCCAAAAGAAGGGCATCAGGATAAATGCGCGCGTTTTTGTGCGGCGCAGCAACGACGTCATTCCCGAGATAACGGGTGTGGCAAGCTACGGGGATGACAGCAAGGAAATACTTAAGCCCGCCGTGTGTCCCGCGTGCGGCGCGCCCGTCAAAGAAGAGGGGGCTTTTTTATACTGTACAAACCCCTCGGGGTGCGCTCCGACAATTATCAGTTTTCTCGACCATTTCGCCGAAAAAGGCTGTATGGATATCGATGGTCTGAGCGAAAAAACCGCCGAACAATTGTACAACGATTTGCACATAAAATCTCCGTATCAGCTCTATTATCTGACCATGAACGATTTGCTCGGTCTTGACGGATTTAAGGACAAAAAGGCAGGCAATCTCCTCGAGAATATCGAAAAAAGCAAAGAGGTCACCTTAGACAGATTTATCTTTGCCGTGGGTATCCCCGGTATCGGCAAGAAGACCGCAAAGCAGCTTGCCGACCATTTCGGGAGCATCGACAATATAATCGCCGCAACTTGTGAAGAGCTTATACACCTCGAGGATTTCGGACAGATAATGGCGGACCATGTGGTCAATTTCTTTGCCGACCCGAGCAACGTCGAGCTTGTGCAAAAACTGCTTGAAGCGGGCGTCACGATAAAGGAAGAGGAGAAGAAAGAGGGGATATTCAGCGGCAAAAACGTAGTTTTGACAGGGAGCCTCGCGAGTTATAAGCGTTCTCGCGCGGCAGAGATAATTGAAAACGAGGGCGGAAAGGTCAGCGACTCGGTCTCCAAGGCGGTCAACCTCGTCATTGCGGGCGAAGAAGCGGGCAGCAAACTCGAAAAGGCGAAAAAACTGGGCATCGAAATCTGGGACGAGGCGCAGTTCCTTGCCCGCATACAAGAAAAATACTGAGAAAAAGCGGCGAAAGACACACGCCGCTTTTTTAGTGATTAATAATTAATATAACTTGTCAAAAGGGCGCATATATGTTATACTTTATGTTAAAATAAAAAAAGGCAGGATATACGCACGTTGCGAAGCATGACAGGTTACGGCAAAGGAGTTGCCGAAGGTTACGAGAGAAAAGCGACGATTGAGATGAAAGCGGTAAACCACCGCGCTCTCGACCTCATCATAAAACTGCCCAGAGGCCTTGCTTTCTGCGAGGATATTTTACGGAAAATCCTTTCCGAATACTTTTTCCGCGGACACTTAGAAGTATACTGCAACTATGAGGACAACAGGCTGAACAAGGAAAAAATCATTTTCGACAAAGGGCTTGCGATGCAGTTTTTAGAGCTTGGCAAGCAGCTTGAGGAAATCGGCTTTGCAAACGATATCACCGCAAGTCAGGTGTTGCGTATGCCCGATGTATTGCGCACCGAAGAGGAAGCGGACAACGATGAAATAATCGCTTCCTTAATCGAAAAAGCGGCGAGAGAAGCCTGCGAAAAGCTTGTCGGGATGAGAAAGCACGAGGGCGAAATGCTTTATAAGGACATTTCCGCGAGATTTGACAACCTCGAAAAAATCGTGAAAAACATCGAAAAGCGCGCGCCGGGCATATCGGTTGCGTACGGCGAAAAGCTGGAAGAAAGGATGAAAGAGGCGCTCAAAGACTACAGTCTGGACGAAACGAGGCTGTACAACGAGATAGCGTTTTTTGTGGACAGGAGCAACATCGACGAGGAAATCGCGAGGCTCAACGGACACATCGAGCACGGAAGAAAGATTATGGCGCAGGAAGGCAGCATAGGCGAAGCGCTTGACTTCCTTGCCCAGGAACTTATGAGAGAAGCCAACACGACGGGCAGCAAGAGCAACGATCTTGAGCTTACAAGATATGTGCTCGACGCCAAAAACGAAATCAAGAAGATCAAGGAACAAATCCAGAACGTCGAGTAAAAACAAGGAGTTTCATGCCGAGAAAAGGAATTTTGTATGTAATAAGCGGACCGAGCGGCGCAGGAAAAGGCACGGTTATGAACGAGGTGTTCAAGAGGGTAAAGGACCTGTATTTCAGCGTCAGCGCGACCACTCGCGCGCCGAGAGTGGGCGAAACAGACGGAATAAGCTATCACTTCATGACCGACGGGCAGTTTGACGAACTTATCGCAAACAACGGACTGCTCGAGTACGTATCCAAGTACGGCAACCGTTACGGCACGGTCAAATCCGAAGTACAGAAGATGATAGACGAATATAAGGACGTGGTGCTCGAGATAGAAACGACGGGCGCAAGCAACGTCAAGAAGATGTTAAAAAAGAGCGTAGTCAGCATCTTTATCGCCCCGCCCAGCATGGCAGAGCTAAAGACCAGGCTGGAAGGGAGAGTCCCCGAAGCTAATTGCAATAAGGAACTGAGGCTCAACACCAGCGAACACGAAATGCTCTGCGCCTACTATTATGACTACATCGTGGTTAACGACAAACTGGAAGACTGCGTGGACAAGGTCGTCAGCATAATAGAGAGCGAAAGATGCAAGGTCAAATACAACAGACATTTAATCAAGGAAATACTCAACAAGTAAGAAATAAAAGGAGATGATAAATTATGACTTATCAGGACAATAATGACAGCATGATCAATCCGCCTATCGACAAACTCATCAAAAAGGCGCCCTGCCGTTATGCCTTGGTGGTGGCGCTCGCAAAGAGGGCAAAGGAAATCAGCGCTATGGGGAAAGATGAGCAGGAAAAGACCAGGAAGAAACCCATAAGCCTCGCCGCCGAGGAAATTTACAGCGGCAAGATAAAAGTTAAGGTCGAGGACTGATGAAAAAAACCGTTGTTGTGGGAGTGAGCGGCGGCATTGCCGCCTATAAGACCTGCGCCGTTGTGTCGAGACTAAGACAGCTTGGCTACGACGTCAAGGTCGTCATGACCCAAAACGCCACCGAATTTGTTTCGAAGCTGACCTTTGAGACTCTTTCCAATAACGAGGTGGTCATAGATATGTTCGCGCCAAAAAGCCATTATGACGTCGAACACATCAGCCTTGCCAAAGAAGCCGACGTGTTTTTGGTCGCGCCCGCCACGGCAAACGTGATCGCAAAGTTTGCCCAAGGGATAGCGGACGATATGCTCAGCGCGACGTTCCTTGCAAGCAAAGCCGTTAAGGTAATCTGCCCCGCCATGAACACGGGCATGTACACCGACGAGGCGACGCAAGAGAATATGAATATCCTCAAAGAGCGCGGAATAAATATCCTTGAGCCCGAAAGCGGCTTCCTTGCCTGCGGCGACGTGGGGAAAGGACGAATGGCGGAGCCTGAGGAAATCATCGCTTTTGTCGACAAACTTCTCACACCCAATCCCGATTTTCGCGGCAAGAGTGCGATTATCACCGCGGGAGGCACCATCGAGGACATCGACGGCGTGAGATATATCAGCAACTATTCTTCGGGAAAAATGGGAGTTGCCATCGCAAACGCTTTTATAAACAGGGGCGGAAACGTCATTTTCATCGCGGGCAACATCAGCGTCCCGCCGCCCAAAGGCTGTGAGGTAATCAGGGTCAAGTCCACAATCGATATGTACAACGCGGTTATGGAAAACTTAGGACGCGCCGACATTATCATTAAGTCAGCCGCGCCCGCCGACTACCGCGTGGAAAACAGGTTTGACAAAAAGGTCAAGAGCGAAAAGCTCACTCTCGAACTTGTCAAAAATCCCGATATAGCAAAAGCAGTGGGGAAGGTTAAGGGCGACAAAATTCTTGTCGTGTTCTCGGCTGAGACAAACGACCTTTTGCAAAACGCCCGGAAAAAGCTGGAGTCCAAAAACGCCGACATGGTCGTGGCAAACGACGTAACCATGGAAGGCGCGGGCTTTATGGTGGACACCAATATCGCAACGCTTATTTACGCCGACGGCAGAATAGACAGTTTACCCAAAATGAGCAAGGACGCTCTTGCCGACGTTATTCTGGACGGAGTCAGGAGCCTATGATATATGAAGTCATTGTCGACATAAGCAATGGCGAAGTTGACAGGGTTTTCGACTATTTTTCGGAGGAGGAATATCCTCTCGGATGTCGGGTTCTCGTACCCTTTGGCAACAGAGTGCTGGAGGGTTTTATATTCGGGACAAAAGATACTTCGGACGTAAAAACCAAAGAGATTATCGGCAGGCTGGACGACTTTACCGCGATAAGCGAGGAAATGCTCGCGCTTGCGAAATTCTTCAACGAGAAAAACAATCTCCGCCTTGTCGATATTTTGCGCCTTTGCATTCCGTCAAAGCTCCGCGGCGGCAAGGTCAGGCAACTGAAAAAAGCCTTTGTCACGCTTTGCGCACCCGTCGGGGAAGCAAAAAGTAAGATTAAGAAAAACGCGGTAAACCAACTTAGGGTAATCGACGCGCTTGCGAATGGCGGCGAATATGAAAGTGAACTTAATGCCCGCTTCGGCTCGTCAAGCGTAAAGTCCCTTCTCGAAAAGGGGATAATAGAAAGAGAACTTGTCAAGGTCTCCCGCACGCCGTATAAGGGCATGGTGGGGGAGAGCAAGAAGATAGAACTCACCGCGGCGCAGAAAAACGCCGTAAAGACCATACTCGGTACAGAAGACAAATATTACCTTGTCCACGGGGTCACGGGCAGCGGCAAGACCGAAATTTACATGACGGTAATAAGCGAGGTCATAAGCAAGGGCAAAACCGCCATTATGCTTGTGCCCGAAATAAGCCTTACGCCCCAGATGCTGGGAGCGTTCCGCGAGCGGTTCGGCGACAGGGTGGCGGTGCTTCACAGCGGACTTGGCGGCGGAGAGCGGTTTGACGAGTGGCTGAGGCTCTTAAACGGCGAGGCGGTAATAGCCCTTGGCGCAAGGAGCGCAATTTTTGCGCCCGTTAAAAACGTCGGCGCGATAATAATCGACGAAGAGCACGACACAAGCTACATAAGCGAGTCCAATCCGCGCTACTTTACCGAGGATATTGCAAAATTCCGCGCAGGGTATAATAACGCAAAACTCATTTTGGGCAGCGCAACGCCCAGCCTCATTACATACAGCAGGGCGCAGAGCGGCCAATACCGCCTCATTTCTCTCCCCGAGAGGGTAAAGAACAGAGAAATGCCCGACATGGAGATTATCGACATGCGGGACGAAGTGAGGGCGGGAAACACAGGAATATTCTCGAGAGCGCTGCTGAGTGAACTTGAAAAGACCATAAACGCGGGCAACCAGGCCATGCTGTTTATAAACAGGCGCGGGTTTTCATCCTTTGTAAGGTGCAGACAGTGCGGATATATCCCGATGTGCGGGATGTGCGATGTAAGCCTCACCTACCACAAGGACGAAAACAGGCTCAAGTGCCACTACTGCGGGCAGACCTACCATATGCTTACCGAGTGTCCCAAGTGCCATTCGACAAGCCTTGCCACAGGCAGAATAGGCACCGAGCGCGTCGTCGAGGAAGTAAAGAGAGTTTTCCCGGACGTCAACGTCCTGAGAATGGACCTTGACACAACGTCGACCAAAGAAGCGTGCGCCCAAATCCTCTCGGCGTTTGCGAGGAAGGAAGCGCAGGTGCTCGTGGGCACCCAGATGATAGTAAAAGGGCACGACTTCAGCGACGTTACCCTGGTCGGGGTGCTGGACGCAGACCTCAGCCTGTATTTCAGCGACTTTCGGAGCAACGAAAACACCTTCCAGCTCATTACGCAGGTCGCGGGCAGAGCGGGCAGAGAGGAGAAACCCGGCAGGGTTGTTATTCAGACCTATAACCCCAAGCACTACGTTTTCCGCTTTGCGCGAGGGTACGATTACACAGGCTTTTTCGAAAAGGAAATAAATATCCGCGAAGCGACGCGCTTTCCGCCCTTCAGTAAGATAGTCAGGATACTTATAAAGAGCGCGAAGGAGGAAAAAGCGATTGCCGCGACGCGCAGATGCTACGAAATGATGCGCGACCTTGACAAGTCCGACAAGGCGATATTCAGGGTAAAAGCAATGCGCGCGCCCATTAAAAAAATTAACGGCGAATACCGATTCCAGATAGTAGTCTGGGTGGAGAAGGACGCGGAAGACAAGATTATCCCCCGCCTCTATGAAATCGCCGCCGAAATCGACAGAAAGGACGTTGTCACCTTTGTGGAAATCAACCCGACACAAATGACCTGAAAATTATAAGGAGAGACTATGGCAATACGAAAAATCTTTCAGGACGGAGATCCTATACTCTTAAAAAGGAGCAGAGAAGTCACAAACTTTGACGACAAGCTGGGACTTCTTCTCGACGACCTCAGGGACACCATGCGAAAAGCCGACGGAGCGGGACTTGCCGCGCCCCAGGTGGGCTTACTCAGGCGTGTCGCCGTGGTGGAAGTCGAGGACGTCTACCTCGAACTCGTAAATCCGCAGATAACCGAAACCGAGGGCGAGCAAATCGGACCCGAAGGGTGTCTGAGCGTGGATTCAAGCAAAAACTGCGACGTCGCCCGCCCCATGAAAGTTACCGTAAAAGCCTACGACAGGCACGGCAAATTGTACGAAAAGACGGTGGAAGGACTGGCTGCAAGAGCTGTTTGTCACGAACTTGACCACCTTGACGGAATACTGTTTTATACCAGGAAATACGAAAGCAAATGAGAGTAATCTTCCTCGGCACGCCCGAATTCGGCGTAAAAATACTGGAGAGCATTAACAACAGTCGTCACGAGGTGGCGGCTGTTGTAACCCAGCCCGACAGGGTGAACGCGAGAGGAAACAAAATAATCTTCAGTCCCGTAAAGGACGCCGCGGCAAAGCTCGGCATCCCCGTACTTCAATACGAAAACATCAGCAGAGAGGGCGAGGAAAAATTAAAGAGCTTAAACGCCGACATCATGGTTACGGCGGCTTACGGACAGATACTTAAGCAGAATATTCTCGACGTCTGCCCCAAGGGGATAATAAACGTCCACGCGTCACTCCTCCCGAAGTATCGCGGCTCGTCCCCCGTACAATGGACGCTGATCAACGGCGAAAAGGTGACGGGCGTTACCATAATGCAGACCGCGCTCGGGGTCGATACAGGCGACATAATACTCCAGAGAGAAATCGCACTCGACGGCAACGAAAACGCCCTCGAAACCCTGGATAAGTTGAGCGCGCTCGGCGCTTCGGCAATAGTTGAGGCGCTTGACCTTATCGAAGACGGAAAGGCGGTTTACACTCCGCAGGACGAAAGAAAAGCGACCCGTTGCCGTATGCTGAAAAAAGAGGACGGCAAAATCGACTGGACAAAGTCGGCGCTTGAGATAAAGAACTTTGTGCGCGGCATGACTCCGTGGCCGGGGGCGTATACAAGCAGTAAGTTCGGCATGCTGAAAGTCATAAGAGCAGAAATCGGCGACGTGACCGCAAGCCGAAAAGCAGGCGAAATTCTGATCGCCGAGCCTAAGAAAGGACTAATAATTAGCTGCGGCGAGGGAAGTCTGAGCCTTTTAGACGTCCAGGGCGAAAACGCCCGGGCGATGGACGCGAAAAGCTATCTTCTCGGCAAGCATTTAACTGCGGGAGAAATTCTGGGTGAATAATTCGGCAATACGGCAAAGCTATGATATTCTACTCAAAGTATACCGCGACAACGCGTATCTTTCGCTGGCCATGAAGGATAATTCCGGTCCGAGAGTTGCGAAAATCGTTTACGGCGTGGTGGAAAAGCACTTCGAACTTAACTACATTATCGACAACCTCGCCGATAAAAAGCCCAAGCTAAACGTAAAAATCCTGCTCCTTATGGGTGCGTACCTCTTATTGCACCTTGACACACCGTACAATCTTGTTTTAAATGAAATCGGTGAGGCCGCCGACAGTATCGGCAAAGGCGCGTTAAAGCCCTTTATCGCCGCCGTGCTGAAAAAAGTGGAAGAAAGACAATACGCCCTGCCCAAAAAGAGCGAGAGCGCATACCTGGAGGTAAAATACAATTTGCCCAACTTTCTCATCGGTTTATACCGCAAGGACTATCCCGAAACCTTTGAGGAAATTATTAACGCAAAACCTTTCGACAGGGTGCATATCCGCGCGAGGGACAAAGAGGCGGTATTGCGCGCCGACCCCACCGCGATAGAGACCCCGACGGGGTTTTTTGTAAAAAACAATAAAGAAATCGCCTTACTCTGTTATACGGGACAGGCGACATATATGAGCTACGCAAGCAGCCTTGTCGCCCACAGTATACCCGTATCGGGGGGAGAACATGTCCTTGACGCGTGCGCCGCGCCGGGCGGAAAGTCGGTATATCTTGCCGAACGAGGCGCAAAGGTGACCTCCTGCGACATTCACAGGCACAGACTGGAGCTTATAAGCGACTACGCAAGGCGTATGAATGTAAAACTAAACATTATCGGGCGGGACGCGACCGACTACAAAGAAGAGTGGAAGGAGAAGTTTGACGTTGTGCTCGCCGACGTCCCTTGCAGCGGCCTGGGCGTAAAAGAGGAGAAAAAGGACGTAATCTTCAACCGCACCTACGACGATATACTGAGCCTTGCCGCACTTCAGGCAAAGATACTTGACAATGTGAAAAATTACGTCAAACGCGGCGGACTGCTTGTCTATTCCACCTGCACCGTTTTCAGTATGGAAAACGGAAAAAACATAGACAAGTTTCTTGCGGCAAACGAGGATTTCAGACTTGAAAAGATAGATTTACCTTATGAAAACGACGGAAGGCTGCAGCTTCTTCCCGACGGAAAAGGCATGGAGGGCTTTTATATATGCCACTTGAGGCGCCTGTAAGCTTACAGGACTTCAGCTTTGAAGAACTCGCGTTCATCAGCGAAAACTGGGGGTTTCCCGCGTTCAGGCGGGAGCAGGTTTTCCTTGCCGCCCAGCAAAATAAAGAGTACGACAAGATGAATGTCCCCAAAGACCTCAAGGACAAACTGAAAGAGAGCTATCACGCCACAGCGGTTAAGATAGCCGAAACCCTTTCGGGCAAAGACGGCACCGAAAAGTACCTTTTTAAGCTCAACGACGGAAACGTAATCGAAGGCGTGTTCATGCCCCACAATTACGGAAACACTCTGTGCGTGTCAACGCAAGTCGGCTGCCGAATGAACTGCTCGTTCTGCGCGTCGGGCTTAAACGGGCTTGTGCGGAACCTTTCGAGCGGCGAAATCCTCGGGCAGGCGCTTGCGGTAAACGCGCTTAAAGGCGGCACTTTAACCGACAGAAAAGTTACCAACATAGTCCTTATGGGCAGCGGCGAGCCGCTCGACAACTACGACAACGTGATAAAGTTTCTCCGTCTTGCGTCCCATCCCAAGGGTCTTAACATGAGCTTAAGAAATATCTCGTTATCGACGTCGGGACTTGTCGACAAGATTAAGAAACTTGCCTTGGAGGATTTGCCCGTAACGCTTACTATATCGCTTCACGCGCCCGACGACGAGACGAGGAGCGAAATTATGCCCGTAAACAAAAAGTACAACATCGCAAGTCTGATCGACGCGGCGAGGTACTATTTCGACAAGACGGGAAGAAGGATTATTTTCGAATACAGCCTTATTGACGGCAAAAACTGCGACGCTCAAAGCGCGCTAAAACTTGCGCGGGTACTGAAAGGGCTTCCCTGCCACGTAAACCTTATAAACCTTAATTACGTAAAAGAGCGGGGACTCAGAGGGGTCAGCAAGGACACGGTAAAGGAATTTAGCGACACATTGAGCAAAGAGAACATCAGCGTCACGCTCCGCCGCTCTATGGGCAACGACATCGAGGGCGCGTGCGGACAGCTACGCAACAAATACATCAGGGAGGGCGGTAACAATTAGAGGCCAGGTCGTCAAAGCGGTGGCGTCAAGCTACACCGTAAGGTGCGGAAAAGATACCGTTGTGTGCCCTGCGCGCAAAAAGGTCAAAAACAAGGCCGATATTTGCGTAGGGGATTTTGTCGAAGTCGAAAACGACGTAATCGAAAGGGTCTACGAGGCAAAAAACAGGATGATAAGACCCTATGTCGCCAATATCGACACCCTTTTAATAGTCGTCGCCAAGAAGCCCCGGCCCGACTGGGTGCTGGTTGAAAAACTGCTCCTTAACTGCCATATTCAGAACATCCGACCGATAATATGTATAAACAAGACCGATTTACTCACCGAGGAAGAAAAAGCAGCGTGGCGCGCGCCCTATGAAGGCGAGGTCGACATAATTAACGTTTCGGCTTTAACGGGCGAAGGACTTGACAGACTTAAAGAGCTGATAAAAGACCAGCTCGTGTGCTTTGCGGGGCAGAGCGCGGTGGGAAAGACGTCGCTTCTGAACGCCCTTCTCGACAAAGACCTTGAGGTCGGGGAGCTAAGCCGCAAAATCGAGCGCGGCAAAAACACCACCCGCCACGTGGAAATCTTCGGGGACGGAGAAATCAAGGTGGTCGACACCTGCGGCTTTTCGGTGCTGGAGACCGTCGATATACGGCATGACGAACTTATGTACTACTATGACAGCTTTGTCAGGCTGCAAAACGAGTGCCGTTATCCCGACTGCACGCATACGACCGAGCCGGACTGCGCCGTTAAAAAGGCGGTGGGCAACGGCAGAATAAACGCGGAAAGATACTCGAGGTATCTCGAACTGTTTGACGAATTAAAGGAATTGTGGAGGAAGAAGTATGAATAAGATTCTCGTTGCGCCAAGCATTCTCAGCGGCGACTTTGCCAATATGGGAAAAACGGTGTCTGACCTGAAAATGTGGGGCGCCGACTATGCCCACGTCGACGTTATGGACGGCGTGTATGTCACCAACCTGACCTTCGGAATGCCCATGGTCAAAGCGCTTCGCCGCGTAACCGACATGGTGCTGGACGTTCACCTCATGATAACCAAGCCCGAAAGATACGTCGAGGAGTTTGTAAAGAGCGGTGCCGATATCGTGACCTTCCACCCCGACGCGAGCGACGACCCCGGGGCGACGCTGAAAAAGATCAAGGCGGCGGGCGCGAAATGCGGCATTGTGTTCAATCCCGACATTGACATAGACAAGTACGCCCACCTTTTTGAAATGTGCGATATGATACTCATTATGAGCGTATTCGCAGGCTACGGCGGGCAAAAATTCATAGACTACTGCCTCGACAGATTGAAAAAGGTAAAAGCCATTCTCGACGAGAAAGGGCTGGATATTCCGATCGAAATCGACGGCGGAATCACCGAAGAAAATGTAAATGCCGCGATCGACGCGGGCGCGACGGTAATCGTTGCGGGAAGCGCGGTGTTCAAGTCGGAAGACCCTGCGCGCACAATTGAAATTCTGAGAGGCACAAAATAGAGGGTAATGTACATATAATGGCAGAAAACGGAGAGGGAATTATGAAAATTATCTGCGTAAACTGCCCCCAATTTCTCAAAAAACTAATCGGAAAAATCATAAGGAACTGAAAAAGAGTGATGACAAAAGACAAGGCTCTGGAAATCTATACCCAACTTAAGACCATGCATCCCGACGCGCGTTGTGAGCTGAATTTCACAACGCCGTTTGAGCTGCTGGTGGCGGTGATTCTGAGCGCGCAGTGCACCGATAAGAGGGTCAATATCGCGACCGAAAAACTGTTTCAGGTGTACAACACGCCCGAGCAGTACGCCGCGCTCACTCTTGAGGAGCTTTCTCCATATATCCGCAGCTGCGGTTTTTTCAATTCCAAAGGAAAGAATATCATCGCGATGAGTAAAGAGCTCGTCCAAAAGTATAACGGCGAAGTGCCCAAAGACCTCGATAAGCTTACTACCCTTGCGGGGGTAGGCAGAAAGACCGCGAGCGTCGTTCTGGCGGTGGCGTTCGATATTCCCGCAATGCCGGTCGACACCCACGTAAACAGGGTGAGCAAACGCCTTGCGCTCTCGGACGGCAATACGGTGAAAAAGGTGGAAGAGGACTTGAAAGATTTGTACCCCGAAGAACTCTGGAATTCCCTTCACCATTACCTCATTTTCCACGGGCGGTATACCTGCTCGGCCCGAAAACCGGATTGCGGAAAATGCCTTCTTAAACAAAACTGCGCATTCTATCAGAACGAAGTGACAAAATAAAAATAGCACGATACATGCTCAAACAGCGTAAAGCACAGGAGAAAAAAGATGTTTCTTGACACAGCGACTATATATTGCAAAGCCGGCAACGGCGGAAACGGCAAGGTCAGCTTCCACAGGGAAAAGTACCGTCCCATGGGCGGACCCGACGGCGGCGACGGCGGTAAAGGCGGAGATATTTACTTCGAGGCAGACCCGTCCCTGACCACGCTTATAAACTTCCGCTACAGCATGCACTTCCGCGCCGAAAACGGTAAAGGCGGCGGCGCAAGCAACTGTACGGGAAAGAGCGGAGCCGACCTCGTCATTAAAGTGCCCCGCGGCACAATCATAAAGGACGCCGAAACAGGCAGAATAATCGCCGACATTTTCAATTTCGGCGAAAAGGTTCTTCTCCTGAAAGGCGGAAGGGGCGGCAGCGGAAACGCAAGGTTTGCGACATCGACCAGGCGCAGTCCCGCTTTTGCCGAAAACGGCGAGGCGACAACCGAAAGGAAGCTTAAGCTCGAGCTTAAGACCATCGCGGACGTCGGTCTTATCGGCTTCCCCAATGTGGGAAAGAGCACATTGCTTTCGGTTATCAGCGAGGCAAAACCCAAGATTGCCAATTACCCGTTCACAACGCTCACGCCCAATTTAGGCGTAGTAAAATACCACGACAGGAGCTTTATTGTAGCCGACATTCCGGGACTAATCGAGGGCGCGGCGCAGGGCGCGGGGCTCGGGCACGAATTTTTACGCCATATCGAGCGCGTGCGGCTCATCGTTCACCTTATCGACATAGCGGGCACCGACGGGCGTGACCCCGTCGAGGACTACAGAATCATCCGCGCCGAACTCAAAAACTACAGCGAAAAACTATTCGACCTTCCCGAAATCCTCGTCGCCAACAAGTGCGACCTCATCGAAAGCGAGGAAAACATAACGAAGCTGGAAGAGTACACGGGAAAATCTGTTTTGCGCGTCAGCGCGGCGACCACCGACGGAGTAAAGAAACTCATCGACTTGGTGGCGGCAGAGCTGGAAAAGCTTCCGCCCTTGGCACCTATCGAGTTTGAGCCGTTCGTCTTTGAGGACGAAATCAGGCAGGATTGGCAGGTGGAAGTCAAAAACGGCGTTTACCACGTCACGGGCGGATTTGTGGAAGAACTTGCCCGCAAAGTCTACTTTGACGACCTCGAATCCTTCAACTGGTTCCAGAAGATGATGCGCGATAAGGGGATAATAGACGAATTAAGACGCAAGGGCGCAAAGGACGGCGACACCGTCGTCGTGCTCGATCTCGAATTTGAATTCATGGACTAAGGAGAAATATGATTACCTCAAAACAACGTAAGAAATTAAGCGCAATCGGACAAAAAATCGACCCGATTTTCCAGATAGGGAAAAACGGCCTCAGCGACGCGCAGGTTAACGAACTTTCCAACGCGCTCGAAGCCCGCGAAATAATAAAAATCAGCGTGCTCAAAAACAGCCCCGTCACCGCAAAAGAGCTGATTAACGACCTGTGCGCGCAATTACGCGCCGAGCCTGTAAGCTGTGTCGGAAGCAAAATGGTTATTTATCGCAGGAGCACAAAAGAAATAAAGCACATAGAACTTGACTAAGTTCAGGCTCTACGCGCCACACACGCCACCGCCAGCGCAAGGGAAAGGCTCACCATAACGAGGTAATAAACCTTGTATGGTGTGAAAATAAGGTATAACCCCAGCGTCAGCGCGCAGAAAAAGAAGTACTTAGCCCGCTTTCTCTGAAAAATTTCGCTCAAAACCTCACGAAACTTCGGTCTCTGAGGTTTGGGCTTTTTCTTTTTTCGGGGCTTGTCCATAAGGAGATTCTGCTTATAAAGGTACTTGTGAAACTGCCTCGACGCGACAAAGACAAATTCCGCGTCCAGACTTGCCGCAAGCACCAGGACATTCCGGGGCGAGGGGCGCGCAAGGACATAGATTTTTTCGACTTCGTGCTTTTTCGCCGTGCGGTAGATTCTGGCGAGGTCTTCAAGTCCTAACGAGGAATATTTATAATTAATAAACGCGCCCGCTTTCTTGCAGTTTCGGGTAAAAATGACGCCGTTTTCGATGGTTTCGGGCTTAAAGTAGTCGGGGATAGCGCGCTTAAGCAAGTTTATCTGGTACTCCTGACCGTACAGCGCGAGCAGGTTTTCCATTTCCGACACGCTTATTCTGCTCTTGTCCTCGCGGCGGTTGAGAAGGTGAAGACCCACGCTTAATATGAGAATAGTAACGAGCAGAGAGATAAATACCGCCGCCACGATACTGTCGGCAAGGTATACCGACCAGACAAGGCAGAAGGCAAAGACCGAAATCGAGATAATTATTTTGTCAAAACGGGTCATATAAGAAATTATCCCCGCGCGCTTTCCCATTAAACTTGAAAACCGCTTATAAATAAGGTATAATTTATACAAATTAATTAAGGACAAATAATTATATGGTAATTGCGGTTTTCGGGGGCGCGTTTGACCCCTTCCACTCCGAGCACAGAAAGATAATAACGGCCTGCAAAACAGAGCTAAACGCCGACAAGGTCATCGTCGTGCCAAGCTATTGCCCGCCCCATAAGTCGTGCCGCATTACCGACTTTTCGGACAGGGTGGATATGGTAAAGGCAGGGATTTGCGACCTCGATTATGTATATATTGACACCATCGAACTCGACCGCAACACCGTAAACCCGACCAGCGTCGTCCTTCCCATTCTCAAAGAAAAATACCCCGCCGACAGATTTTATTTTGTCATCGGCGGCGACAGCATGGTGCATTTTCATACGTGGATAAACCCGCAAAAAGTCGCACAAAATGCCACGCTCGCGGTAGTTGCGCGAGAGGGCTACGACAAACTGAACGAAGCCGTCCAAAATGCAAAAAAAGACTTCGGCGCCGAAATAGTCATGCTCAAGACCACGGGCGAAGAAGTCTCAAGCAGCATAATTAAGGCTACCGTAGAACTTGGTTTGGTACCCCAAAATGTACCGAATGCGGTTTTTGACATCATAAAGGCGAGGGGACTGTATTCAAGATACTCACTCATCGTGGCGCGCCTCAAAAGCTCCATTCCCGAAAGGACTTTTAAGCATTCTGTGTCCACCACGCTGTACGCGATGAGATTTATTACAAAACTGAATCTGAACTTTGACAAGGTGTTTTTATCCTGCATTTTGCACGACTGCGCCAAGCACATAAAAACGCCCATGGAAGGAGTTCCCCTGCCCGTTGTCCACCAGTATACGGGAGCGGAAATCGCACAAAATGAATATGGTATAACAGACGGAGAAATACTCGGCGCCATACGCTGCCACACCTCGGGAAAGCCCGCGATGACCGACCTCGAAAAGCTTCTTTACGTCGCCGACATGACCGAGCCGAACCGCTCGTTTCCGGGCGTGGAAAAACTGAGGAAGACGCTTGACAGAGATTTCGAAAAGGGATTTGTCGACTGCGTGAGAGCGTGTATGGACAACCTGCTCGAGGAAAAAAATCCCATTTACCCATTGACGGTGAGCTGTCTCGAGTATTACACTAAAAAAAAGGGGTGAAATTCCCCCGCAAACGTTAAGGAGAAAAAGATGAATCCAAGCGACATTAAGAACAACGTAATCATGCATTTACAAGAGAAAAAAGCCGATGACATCACGGTGATAAACGTAACCGACCAGACCACTATTGCAGACTATTTCGTAATCGCCACCGGAAGATCGTCAACACAGGTTAAGGCTCTTGCAGAACATCTCGAAGAAAAAATGGAAACCGACGGTATCTTTGCCACGCGCAAAGAGGGCATGAGGGATGCAAGATGGGTGGTGCTTGACTACGCCTCGGTAATAGTCCACATCTTCAACGACTCAACCCGCGATTTTTACAATCTCGAAAAGCTGTGGGGCACAGCAAGCAATGTCACAAAAATATAAACCAAAACGCCTCGGGCTCGCCCGGGGTTTTTTTATTTGTCCACAAACGCTCGCTTCTGCGGGGGCTTCTTTACGGCTTCGGAAGCAAGTTCTCGTCCTTGGGATGATACAACGCTTTTGTGGTGTCGGCAGAGTCCTTTAAAGCCATGGTCATATTGTGGTAGTCGCTTCTTGCCTCGACATTTTTGGTCCTTGCTTTTCTCATAAAAAACCTCCATTAAGTAACTTAAGTATGTGAAAAAACGAGGAAAAATCAGTTGACAAATAGGGAACAACTTACTATAATATCCCTTGTTAACAAAAAACAAGTGCCTCTAGCTCAGTTGGTAGAGCAATTGACTCTTAATCAATGGGTCCAGGGTTCGAGTCCCTGGAGGCGCACCAGTTTTAGGGCCGTTTATCGGCAATTACAAAAGAAATAGGCATTTCTGTAATAGAGGTGCTTATTTTTTTTATGCCCCGAAATTCGGTCATTTCGGGGGCCTGTGTGTAATACCCCCCCCAAAAAAAATCAGATAGTTTTTTGACCCCCCAGGTATTGCTCAAAAAATCCAAGATTCCCGGGAAGCGTATTTTATTCCCCCGAATAACGCAAGCGTTTTCGGGGTTTTTATTTTCGGGAGAGCCATAAAAAGTCTTTATAGCCGCAAAAGGCTTATTTATTCTTTACTTTGTAAAAAATCTTTTATATAATACTATTTAGAATTTTTTGCCAAGGATAAGGTTTTAGATGAATCTCAAAAGGTTGGAAGCATACGGTTTTAAGTCCTTCGCGGACAAAATGACACTGGATTACAATTCCGGCGTTACCTGTATTGTCGGGCCGAACGGCTGCGGAAAGAGCAACGTAAGCGACGCTATCCGTTGGGTTTTGGGCGAACAGAGCAGCAAAAATCTTCGCGGAAAGAGCATGCAGGACGTCATTTTCAGCGGAACGCAGAGCCGAAAAGCCATGGGCTATTGCGAAGTTTCCCTCGTTTTCGACAACACCAAGCGCACATACGCCCTCGATGTGGACGAAATAACCATCACGCGCAAACTTTTCCGAAGCGGCGACAGCGAATATTACATTAACAAAGAAAAATGCCGCCTTAAGGACATCATCGATCTTTTCAGAGATACGGGTATCGGCAAGGACGGCTATTCGGTCGTAGGTCAGGGCAGAGTCGACGCGTTTATAAACGCCAAGCCCGAGGACAGGCGCGCCATTTTCGAGGAAGCCGCAGGAATCAGCAAGTACCGCGAGAAGCGGAAAGAGGCCGAAAGAAAACTGGAGAGGAGCGAGGATTACCTCTTGAGGGTATTGGACAAAATAGAGGTGTACGAAAAGCAGATAGCGCCTCTTGAAAAGCAGTCCAAGGACACCTTGAAAGCCCGCGACCTTCGCGCCCGCTTAAAGAATATCGAAGTCAACAATTTCATCTACCTGACTGAGCACACCGCCGAGGAGAAAGAGAAACTCACCGCGCAGCTCGACGAAGCCAACAAGAAACTCGCGGTAAACCTCAGACAGCGTGAAGAACTGGGCTTAAGATTTCAGGCAAACGCCGAAGAACTTAAAAATCTCGAAACCGAAGCCGCCGACTTAAACCAGAGGAAAGTTGACCTAAGCGTCGCCATTTCCGACCTGAACGGCGAAAAGAAGGTGCTCAGCGAGAGGTATAAAAACATAAAGGACGACCTCGAAACCCTTGAGCGCGATATAAGGGAAAAATCGGCGCAGATAGTGAGCTTTACTTCGTCCGTCGACGCCGCAAACACCGAAAAACAAAAGGTTATCAAGGAGTTTTACGACGCCAAACTCGAGGAAAACCGCTTAAAGGAAGAGCTTGAGAAACTGATAAGAAGCGTTGAGGACCAAAAGAAAGAGATTGACACGGCAAACAGCATGCTGTTAAACAGCGCCGATATGCTGGGACAGATTAACGGCGGAATTATTAAGTTAAAGACCGAAATCGACAACCTCGACAATTCGCTCAACAATTACACCGCCGAAAAAGAGGACAAGGCGAGGGAGCTTAGCGAAAACCGCAAACGCCTTGCCGAGGTCGAGAAGGAAATCGAGGCGATAAACGCCGACCGCGCCGAAAAGGCCGATATTAAGAAGGATATTGACGGCAAATACTCTGCAAAACTTGCCCTGCTTGAGGAAAACCAGGACAAGCAGACAGAACTCAGGGACACAATCGCCAAGTTAAAGGCGCGCCTCGACACCCTTAACAACTTCAAAAACCAGTACGGCGGAATGGACGAATGCGTGAAATTCCTTGCCAACCACTCTGACCCCGATGTAAAGGGCAGAATTCACGGCGTTTTGGGCAATATGATAACCGTTCAGCCCCAATACGCGACCTGCGTGGAGATAGCGTTGGGCTCGGCGATAAACAATCTCGTCGTAGACACCAGAGAGGACGCGGCGTTTTTGATCGATACGCTCAAAAAGAGCAACGTAAGGGGCAGAGTCACCATACTTCCGATCGAGGCCATGCGCCCCCGTCCGCTTGAAGACAAGTTTATGGAAGCGCTGGACGAAGCCGGATGCGTAGGTATCGCCGCAGATCTTGTTAAATACGACCGCAGATACCGCTCGGTAATAGAAAACTTACTCGGGCGCGTTGTCGTCACCGAGGACGCAAAGACGGCAAACCGCCTTGCCGCAAAGTACGCAAACGGCTTCCGTATCGTCACCCTCGAAGGCGAATTGTATGCCAATAACGGCAGCATCAGCGGCGGCAGCAGAGAAAAGGGCGGCACGCACCTTCTCAGCCTCGACGCAGATATCGCCGAGTGCAGAAATCAGCTTGAAAGGCTGAGCAAGGCCTTTGAAGTCATCTCCAGCGAGGTCGACGAAGGCAAGAAGGAACTAAAGGACATGGCGTCGGCAAGCGGCGTACTCCAAAGCATAATTCAGAAGCTCGACAAGGACATTTCCGTACTCGAGCAGAAAAAGCTTTATACTTCCGATGTTTGCGCCAAAGCCGACGCCGAGGCAACGAGGCTTACGGGACTAATAACCGACATCAAAAAGGAAATTGACTTTAAGAAAAACCTCTACGAAATTGAAAAATCCCGCGGCGGCGACGCAAGCTCAAAAAGGACGGGCGTGGACGAACTCCGCATAAGTCTAAGGCGCGAGCTTGAGGACAGGGAAAACGCGCGCAACAAGGCAAACTCCCTCTACACCGAGGCGCAGTTTAAGGTCAACAACCTCGAAAGAAAGATCGATGATATCGAGCGGAACATAATCTCCAACAATCAGGCGATTTCGCGCTTGAACAGCGAAATTCTCGACGCAAAATCGAGGATAGCGACGTTAAAAGCCGAGTTTGACAGGGTGGAGAAGGAAATCGAGCGCATGAACGTCGACGACGGCAGCAACGAGGAGCTTGTCAAGCTCCAGCAGCAGATCGACGAGAACAGGGAAAAGCGCATTAAGCTTACCAACGATCAGGAATACCTGCGCAAAGAGGAGCAGAAGTACGCCGATATACTGGGCGCGCTGAAGGCAAAGCAAGGCAGGCTTGAAGTCAGCGTGGAGAAGATTGACCAAGAGCTTTCCCAGATAGCCGACAGAGTGCGCGAAGAGTACGGACTCGACTATGAGAACGCGCAGGAGTTCAAGGACCCCGACTTCGAGAACACAAAGGCCGCCGACACCGCAAAGGTAATAAGGCGCGAGCTTGCAGCCCTGGGCGAGATAAACGAAAGGGCTGTCGAGGATCTCGCCGCTTTGAGCGCGGAGTATCAGGAACTCAAGAAAAATTACGAGGACGTCATGGCGGGTAAAGCCGACCTCGAAAAGACGATAAAAGACCTTACCAAGAGAATGGAAGAGATTTTCTCCGAGAGCTTCGAGAAGATAAAGGCAAACTTCAGCGAAGTGTTTACCGAACTCTTCGGCGGCGGCACGGGCAAACTCGACCTCGAAATGGAAAAGGGCATGAGCGTGCTTGACGCAGGCATCGAGATAAGCGCCGAGCCTCCGGGAAAGAAGCTCCGGAATATCGACCTTCTTAGCGGCGGCGAAAAGGCGTTGACCGCGATTGCGATAATTTTCGCGATAATAAAGCTTCACCCGATGCCGTTCTGCGTGCTGGACGAAGTGGATGCGCCGCTGGACGAAACCAACGCCGTCAGATACGCGAAATACCTGAAGAAATTTTCGCGCGACACACAGTTTATCATCGTCACGCACAGAAAGCCCACCATGGAGCTTGCCGACGAACTGTACGGCATAACCATGGAAGAAAAGGGCGTGAGCAAGTTCTTTACGGTGAGTATGACCGACGCATTAAAATATGTCAACACGGGAGGCTGAGAAATGGGCTTTTTCGACAAAATAAAAGAGGGATTACGCAAGACAAAAGAGAGTATTTCCCGCAGGTTTTTCGAAATTTTCAAGGCAAAAGAGCTGGACGACGACTTTTATGACAGTCTGGAAAACGCCCTTATAAGTTCGGACATGGGCGTTACCGCCACGATGCGGATTATCGACAGGCTTAAGGAAGAAGTCTATAACAGAAAGATACTGAATCCGGCCGAAGCCAAAGACCTGCTTAAGGAAATTCTGCTCGAGAGTATCGACTACGAGATACCGCCTTACGAGTATCCGCTGGTAATTCTGGTGGCGGGCGTAAACGGCGTGGGAAAGACCACGGCGATAGGAAAACTTGCAAACTATTTCAAGTCAATAGGAAAGAGCGTGGTAATAGCCGCGGCGGATACTTTCCGCGCGGCAGCAAGCGAACAGCTGGAAATCTGGGCGGAGCGCGCGGGAGTCAGGATAATCACCCACTCCGAGGGCAGTGACCCCGCGGCGGTCGTTTTTGACGCAATCTCCAGCCTTAAGGCAAAGAAAACCGACGTGCTTCTTGTCGACACGGCGGGCAGACTGCACAATAAGAAAAACCTGATGGAAGAACTTAAGAAGATAAGCAGGGTCGTTGACAGGGAACTTCCCGACGCCGACCGCAGAAACTACATCGTTCTCGACGCGACCACGGGTCAGAACGCCGTAAACCAGGTGGAGATTTTCAACGAAGCTATCGATATCGACGGCATAATACTTACAAAACTCGACGGCACGGCGAAAGGCGGCGTCGTCATGGCGATAAGCGCCGAATACGAAATGCCCGTGGTGTACGTGGGCGTGGGAGAAAAGATAGACGACCTTCTGCCCTTTAACGCAGAGGAATTTATCTCGGCAATACTGTAAAAAGGAGAAGAAATGGAAGTAGTCAAAGAGTGGATTAATTCCTTTTTCGCAACGACGGGACTAAACATAGTCACCGCGCTTGTTGTCTTGTTTGCGGGGCTTACGGGTTCAAAACTGATTTCCCGTATCAGCAGGGTTTACCTTCAGAAAACGCCGATTGAGAGCACGACAATCTCATTTATCGTGTCGATAATTAATTTTATCCTCTATTTAGTCATCGCGTTTGCCTGCATTAGCATAATTTTCCCCGAAGCGTCGACCGAGCTTATCGCGGCACTGGGCACAGCCGCACTTGCGATAGGTCTTGCCTTGCAGGGGAGCTTATCGAATTTTGCAAGCGGCATAATCATCATATTTACAAAGCCGTTCAAAGAGGGCGACTGGGTGGTCATCGGCGACATAGCCGAAGGCTCGGTAAAGTCAATAGGACTTATGCACACCGAAATTCTCAACGTAAACAATCAGAAAATTATCGTCGCCAACAGCAACATAACAAACAGCACAATTACAAACTACAGCGCAAAGCCCACGCGTATGCTTAACCTGACTTTCCGCGTAGCCTACGGCACCGACCTCGAACAAGTTAAGCAGATACTAAATGAAATTGCGAAAAACCATAAGAAGATACTCAGGGTGCCCGAGCCGCTTGTAAGGCTTTTCGAGCACGGCGAGATGGGGCTTGTAGTGCGTTTCCGCGCGTGGACGAGCACCGAGGACTACTGGAGCGCATATTACGACATTCAGGAAAATGTCTACAAGACCTTTACCGAAAAAGGTATAGTCATACCCTACAAGCAGATCAACGTATCCATTTCCGATAAGGAGGGGCAAAATGAAGAAAAAGTTCTTTAATTCCCTTATCCTTATAGGTTTAATAATGCTCGCGCTGTTCGTGGTGCTGGGCGTCACCGAAATCTTCAGTTTCACAACCCTCGGTTCCAGGTACGCAATCCTTGTCAGCCTTCTGATACTGTTTGTAGGCCTTAGCAACGCCTTCAAGAAATTCACCGACTACAACGAGGGCACGGCGTGCTTAAAGCGCGCGGTAAAGAACCTGAACCTTATGAAATTCCGCGGAGTACACAAGGTTAACCATGTGCGCGTGCTCAGCGTCAAAAACCAGATAAACAACGCCCGCGTATATATCGGAAACGTCGCCGACAAGTTCGACCTGTATGAGCTGAGGAGCGACCTCAAACGCCTTGCCTCGATTGAAAAGCACTACACCCTCGAAAACAGAGAAGCTTTGGATGCGGAAATCGTAAAAAAAGACATAGAAGAGATAAACGAAAGCCTGGATAAATTGAAGCGCGTTCAGTCCAAAAACGTAATGATAAGTTGACGCGCTTTTGTTTTACTTTTGGCAGTCATTGTGATAATATATGAAAATAATTGATTTATAAAAATCATTTTAATGCGAGGCATTTATGATAAAAAGCTACAATCCCAAAGAAATCGAAAAGAAATGGCAAAGCTACTGGTACGAGAATAAGGTTTTCCACGCCCGTACCGACAGTGCGAAGAAGAAGTTTTACGGACTGGTGGAATTTCCGTATCCAAGCGGAGCAGGAATGCACGTAGGGCACATAAGAGCCTATTCCGGCATGGAAGTCATCGCGAGAAAGAGGAGAATGGAAGGCTACAACGTCCTTTTCCCCATCGGCTATGACGCTTTCGGTCTGCCTACCGAAAACTACGCTATGAGCATAAAGCAGCACCCGAGAATCGTCACCGACCGCAACATAAAGAGGTTTGACGAGCAGCTCCGCTCGGTGGGCTTCAGCTTCGATTTCGACAGGGTTATCGACACCACCGACCCCGATTATTACCGCTGGACGCAGTGGATTTTCATACAGATGTTCAAGCGCGGGCTTGCCTACAAGTCCAAGACCCTCGTAAACTTCTGCCCCAAGTGCAAAGTCGTCCTCGCCAACGAAGAGAGTCAGGACGGTATCTGCGACCGTTGCGGAAGCGAAGTCGTCCAGAGGGAAAAGGACGTCTGGTTTTTGCGCATAAGAAATTACGCCGAAAGGTTGTTAAACGGACTGGAAAAGCTCGACTTCCTCGACAGAATCAAGCTCGAACAGTCCAACTGGATCGGCAAGAGCCGCGGCGCCGAACTTACCTTTAACGTAAGCGGCGGAGATAAGGAATACGGACTTAAAGTATATACGACAAGACCCGACACGCTCTTTGGCGCAACCTTCCTCGTCGTCGCTCCCGAACACCCAATGGTGGAAGAGTTTTCTCACGTTTTGACCAATTACGACGACGTTTGCGAATACCGCAAGCAGGCGCTCACCAAAAAGGAACTCGAGCGAACGCAATTAAATAAGGATAAGACAGGCCTGAAACTTGAAGGCGTATGGGCGACCAACCCCGTCAACGACGCCAGGATTCCGGTCTTTATCGCCGACTACGTAATGATGGATTACGGCACGGGAGCCATTATGGCAGTGCCCGCGCACGACACAAGGGACTATGCGTTTGCCAGGAAATACAATCTGCCCGTTATCGAAGTAATCAGCGGCGGCGATATTGAAAAAGAAGCCTATATCGACAAAGAGGGCGGCACCATGGTAAACAGCGGCTTCCTCAACGGGCTTGCCGTAAAAGACGCTATTTCCAAAATGATTGACTTCCTCGAAGAGAAAGGGATAGGTCACGCAAAGACCGACTACAAGATGAAGGACTGGGCGTTCAATCGACAAAGGTATTGGGGAGAGCCCATTCCGATTGTCAACTGCCCTAAGTGCGGTCAGGTACCCGTGCCCGAAAACGAGCTTCCGCTGGTACTCCCGCCCCTTGAGGACTTCACGCCCACCGACGACGCGTCCAGCCCGCTCTCAAAATGCACAGGCTGGGTTAGGACGACGTGCCCTGTCTGCGGCGGCGAGGCTACCCGCGAGACCGACACAATGCCCCAGTGGGCAGGCAGCAGCTGGTACTTCCTGCGCTATATAAGCCCCAAGTGCGATGCGTCCCTTGTCGACAAGAAAGACTACGGCTATTGGGGTCAGGTGGACTGGTACAACGGCGGCATGGAGCACGTAACGCGCCACCTCATCTACTCCCGCTTCTGGAACATGTTCCTCTACGACATCGGCGAAGTAAGCCATGAGGAACCGTACCTCAAGCGCACCGCGCAGGGACTTATCCTCGGCAGCGACGGCGAAAAGATGAGCAAATCCCGCGGCAACGTGGTAAATCCCGACGACGTAATCAAAGAATACGGCGCCGACGTACTGCGCACCTACATTTTGTTTATCGGCGACTATGAAAAGCCCGCTCCGTGGTCGGAAGAGGGCATGAAAGGCTGCGCGCGTTTCCTTAACCGCGTATGGAACCTGGCCGACATGATAAAAGAGACCGACACGAGCGACATAAACATGGCTGTTGCGATAAAGAAGGTTTCCGAGGACTTTGACGCAAACAAGTTCAATACGGCGATAGCCCAGCTTATGACGACTATAAACCAGTTCTATCAGCGCGGCTCGGTTACGAAAGGGGAACTCAATATCTTCTTAAAACTCCTTTATCCCGTCGCTCCGCACATCACCAGCGAAATATACGAAATAGTTAATTCGGGCGCGAAAATCGACAAATCCGAATGGCCGACATATCGCGAAGAAGACCTTATTCAGGACAAAATCGAACTTCCCGTGCAGGTTTGCGGCAAGCTGAGAGGCAAAGTTGTCGTAAGCCCCGATGAGAGCGAAGAAGGCGTCGTGGAAACGATAAAATCGACGCTGGACGTTCTGGACGGAAAACAGATAGTCAAGGTCATTTACGTCAAGGGCAGAATCGTCAATATTATCGCGAAATAACGCCCAAAAAAATGTGTATAAATATTCGCGGAAAAAGAAAAAATTGAATATAAAATCAGTTGATTTTTCGCGAGAAAAAGATTACAATTATCAAGAAAACTAAATTCCATCTCAGGAGGATAAAGATAATGGCAAAAGTAAAAATCGGTATTAATGGCTTCGGTCGTATCGGCCGTCTGGTTTTCCGTGCTTGCTGTGCGAGAACCGACGTTAAGGTTGTGGGTATCAACGACCCCTTCATCGACGCCGAGTATATGGCATATATGCTGAAGTATGACAGCACTCACGGACAGTTCAAAGGCGACATACAGGTTGCTGACGGCAAGCTCATCGTTAACGGCAACCCCATTATGGTTTACGCCGAAAAGGACCCCGCCAACATCAACTGGAAACTCTGCGGAGCCAAGTACATCGTTGAGTCCACAGGTGTGTTCACCACTGTTGACCTTGCCAAAGTTCACATCAAGAAGGGCGGCGCCAAGAAGGTCGTCATCACCGCTCCCAGCAAGGACGCTCCCATGTTTGTATGCGGTGTTAACCTCGACATGTACGACAAGAAGATGAAGGTTGTTTCCAATGCTTCCTGCACCACCAACTGCCTCGCTCCTCTTGCCAAGGTTATACACGACAAGTTCGGCATCGTCGAAGGTCTCATGACCACCGTACACGCCACCACAGCTACCCAGAAGACCGTTGACGGTCCCTCCAAGAAGGACTGGAGAGGCGGACGCGCTGCCGCGACCAACATCATTCCTTCCTCCACGGGCGCGGCCAAGGCAGTAGGCAAAGTTATCCCCGAGCTTAACGGCAAGCTCACCGGTATGGCTTTCCGCGTACCCACCACCGACGTATCCGTCGTTGACCTTACCTGCAGACTTGAGAAGTCCGCCACTTACGAAGAAGTCAAGGCCGCCGTCAAGGAAGCCAGCGAGACCTACATGAATGGTATACTCGGTTACACCGAGGACGAGGTTGTTTCCTCCGATTTCATCACCGATCCCAGAACTTCTATCTTCGACGCCAAGGCCGGCATCGCTCTTAACGGCAACTTCATGAAACTCGTCAGCTGGTATGACAACGAGTGGGGTTACAGCAACAAGGTTGTTGACCTCATCGCCTACATCGCCAAGGTTGACAAGGCTAAGTAAGCTTAATAAAAAAACAAAATTAAAAGGACACACCCAAAAGATGTGTCCTTTTTTTATTCCATCAGCAGTATTTTGCCGAGGTTGTCAATATCCCCCGCGCCGAGGATCAGCACAATATCGTCGGGCAGCACCCTTTCTATAAGGTAGGCGGCGGCATCGAGGATGTTGTCGTAATAGTGCTTTTCCTTATGCTCGATGTTGTCGAAAAGCTGCCTTGCCGAAATGCCCATATCGGGCGTCTCCCTTGCCGAATATTCTTTGCAGACAACCAGACTTTCGGTGTCGTCAAAACACTTAAGAAATTCTGAAAAAAGGCTGAAAGTGCGGCTGTATGTATGTGGTTGGAAAACGGCATAGAGTTTGCCGTTTTTGCGAAGTTTTTTGCGCGCGGTGTTTATTACCGCCTTTATTTCTGTTGGGTGGTGGGCGTAGTCGCTGATAACGAGCGCGCCCTGACATAGTCCGAGCTTTTCAAACCTTCGGGCAACGCCGCCAAAGTTGTGAATACTCATTGCCGCTCCCGGCACGCATATTCGCATAAGGCTTGCCGCAATTATCGCCGCCGCGCTGTTGTAGATGTTGTGATAGCCTTCGATACCCAGCTCCACATGGCAGACGGGTATGCCGAATTGCTCGAGGTCGTAGGAATAACAGCCGTTTTCAAGTTCGGTGACGGCGGTAAGTGTGTACTGGTTATTTTTTTCTGTCCCGAAGGTAATAATGCTTTTGTCGCAAAACTGCCTGTCCTTATAGTACTTTGTGTCGCCGTTTATTACCGTGTACTTAGCCGAGGCGATAAAGGCGTCAAAAGTAGAGTACAGGTCGTCGAGATCCTTGTAGGTATCGGGATGGTCGCTTTCGGCGTTCAGAACGACGGCGATATAGGGCTTCAGTGACAGGAGGCTTCGGCGATATTCGCACGCTTCGGTAACAAAATACCTGCTGCCCGAATAAAAGAAATTACCGATACCCGAAGCCTCTCCGCCTATATGCGCGCAGAAGGGAACGGAGGCGTCCATAACAACCTTAGCGAGCATGGATGTGGCCGTGGTCTTGCCGTGCGTTCCCGCGACCGCTATCGTGTGTTCAAACGCCTCCGAGATTTCACCGAGAAAGACATGCCGCTCCATTGTGGGGATATTGCAGACGCGGCAAAATTCCAGTTCT
>ERZ795047.422-NODE-422-length-52988-cov-5.777908_pt1 | contig 52988 bp, 54 predicted proteins | sample MGYA00375131_ERZ795047 | MGnify/ENA primary metagenome ERZ795047 (study PRJEB30176, sample SAMN05720228) | activated sludge metagenome | isolation source: Anaerobic digester | place: Japan | collected 2015-05-20 ... | reverse complement strand
TTGGGCTCTGGCCTCGTCGAGTTTTTCTCTGTTGAGGTAATATTTCCCGTTGTTCGTTTTGATGATAATGCCGTCGGCTATCAGCAGGTTTAGTGCCTTGGGGCGGATGTTTTTTGTGCCGACGCGGAAGAAATTTTTTCGTTCATCCTGGATGTAAATTGCGCGAGATTCTTTAAAGGCCCTGGCCTGTTGCATTTCGGCAATAATTTGAAAACAGGCCCGCCGCACGGCCAATCCCCCGATGTAGAGGAAAGCGAAAACGATGACGACAAAGGTGGCGACAAGCAGAATAATTTGCAAATACAGGGGCATAAAAATCTCCCGACACTCTGCAAATTTCTATATATAGGATTAAAACGTTTGTCAATTGGAGCGATTTTTCCCGGCAAAAAAAATCTTGACAGGATGTCTTTTGCCCTGTATTTATTAACATGTATCTGGAATTATTCCAGATTAGGGATTATGAACAGAAACGATTTTATCCGTCAATTAAAGGAAAAGGGCCTGAAGATGACACCCCAGCGCGTGGCCATCATTGACGCTCTTGTGGAAAATTACAAGGCTCATCCCGGCGCCGCTTTGATTTATGAAGAGGCCCGCAAAAGAGCCCGTCGAGTGAGCCTGTCCACGGTTTACGCGACGCTCAAGGAATTTTCTGCAAACGGTCTGATCCGGCAGCTGGAATTCGACCGGATGGAAAACCGCTATGATCTGGATTTTTCAGACCATGTGAATCTTGTCTGTGACCGGTGCGGAAAAATTATGGACTACAGTCTCCCTTCGTCGTCGCTCGATCACAGGGATGTTACGCGGAAAACCGGTTTTGTCGTGACGGATACCCGGCTGGAGTGTCACGGATTTTGCCGGGATTGTCTGAAACGACCCGGCTGAAGATACTGTTTCCATCATTACCTGATGTTCTTCGCGAAAGAGAAGCGCGGGAAAATCATTTTAGTTATATCGGAATGATTCCAGATTATTTATGTCGATGTGATGAAATATATATGTTGGATGCAGCGGCGCAAAGAAAGACGCGGGCGCGTCGCCGATGAAGCCGCCCGTTGTGAATATTTGATCGGAAGGCGTCTCGATATCGGGATCGCTGGATAAAAATAAAGTGGCGGTGACAACACGGCATGACATCATTAAATTCCAATCAATGAAAGGGAGGTTATAAAATGACGAAAACGGAAGAGGCATTGAAAGAGGCGTTTGCGGGAGAATCACAGGCCAACCGGAAATATCTGGCTTTTGCCGCCAAAGCCGACCAGGAAGGATTTCCTCAGGCGGCCAAACTTTTTCGGGCAGCGGCGGAAGCGGAAACTGTTCACGCCCACGCGCATTTGCGGGCGCTGAAGGGCATCCGTTCCACGAAGGAGAATCTTCAGGAAGCCGTTGCCGGGGAGACGCATGAATTCAAAAGTATGTATCCGGCCATGATTGAAACGGCCAAGGCAGAAGGTCACAAGGAGGCGGAACGATCTTTTCATTTCGCCAATGAAGTGGAAAAGATTCACGCCGCTCTTTATCAGCGGATGCTTGACAATCTCGACAGTGCCAGGGAAACCTACAGTTATTACGTCTGTCCGATCTGCGGATACACCGCGGAAAAAGAAGCGCCGGAGAACTGTCCCATCTGTGGCGCGAAGGGAAAGATGTTTAAAAAGGTTGATTAATCCCAATAACATAAAGGAGGAATATTATGGCAAAAAGAAACGATGTTTTTAAATGCGAAATCTGCGGTCATATCATTGAAGTGCTTCATGAAGGCAAAGGAGAGCTGGTCTGCTGCAATCAGCCGATGAAACTTCTCGCGGAAAATACGGTAGACGCATCCAAGGAGAAGCACGTTCCGGTCATTGAAAAGGCAGCCGGTGGTATCAAGGTAAAAGTCGGCAGTGTCGCCCATCCGATGGAAGAAAAACACTACATTGAATGGATTGAAGTCATCGCGGACGGTAAAGCCTACCGCCAGTATCTGGCGCCGGGACAGGCCCCCGAAGCGTTTTTCCCCATCGAAGCGACAAGCATTACCGCGCGGGAATACTGTAATCTGCACGGGTTGTGGAAAGCGTAGGAAAGGAGCAAGTATGGTCAAACTATACCGATGCCAAATTTGCGGTGACGGCTACATCGGCGTCAGTCCGCCGACCAACTGCCCGTTCTGCGGCGCCCACATGGAATATCTTTTGGAAGCCAAGGACGCGGTAGTCAACTTTGACGTTTCCTTAAACGCGAAGGATCGGGCCAACGCCGAACGCGCCCTGCAGGTGGAAATCAGCAATTCGGCGTTTTACATGTGCGCTGCCAACAAAACAAACGACACCGAAGGTAAGGTTTTGTTCAAGACCCTGGGCAAAATCGAAGCCGAGCACGCCTCCATCTGGAGAAAAATTCTCAAATTGGATGCTGTTGCGCCGGGGAATGAAACCTGCCACGTGGAGAACGTCGAAAACCTCAAAGAGTCCCACGCGAGGGAAACCAGGGCCATTGCGTTTTACAGAAAGGCGGGTGCCGAGGCGGAGAATCCCAGAATCAAACAGATTTTTGAAGCGCTGGTGGACATCGAAACCGATCATCTGCATCTATCGGAAGCAAGGCTCTCATAAAATGAAGACTGCGTGCAGGCCGCTGATTGAAAAGCGGCCTGCGCGTGATGCCTTCCGTAAACGATTTTAGAGACATTTCAAACGGCCGTAGTGCAACAAAGCCGGGTTGGACGAGAAGGATTTGAAAATAAACCCAACCCCTTTTTACAAAATGGAACACTTTTGCATTGCTCGAGAAATAAACGACGGGTCAACTAGACTTTTGCTTTTTACACTCAATTAACATTTCTTTAAATCAAATCGAGTCGAATGAATTGTCTTGACAGTACAAACCCTTGTTTCTATACTTAAAAAAAAGTGTTTCATGTCCTGTCGATTGGGCCGTCGTCCCGTTGTTATCTTAATTTCACATAGGAAAGGAGAAGAACCATGCGCTGGAGAGGAGAAAGACAAAGCAATAACGTCGAAGACCGTAGGGGCATGTCGATCTCCCGCGGCGCAAAGGTCGGCGGCATAGGGGGCCTCGGTCTCATTGCCATTGTGGTGGTCAGTATGTTCATGGGGGTTGATCCCACACAGATATTGCAGGTCGTACAGCAGAACACGCAACCTTCTTCCATTTCCGTTGAGCAAAACGCGACGAATACCGCCAATGATGATATGCGCAACTTTGTCGCGGTGGTTCTGGCCGAAACGGAAGATGTCTGGAATGACGTCTTTGAGCGCGCGGGAAGAACTTATGAAGAACCGAAGCTCGTTCTTTTTTCCGACGCGGTGGAATCTGCTTGCGGCATGGCCGGTTCAGCGACAGGACCCTTCTATTGTCCGGCTGATCACAAGGTTTACCTTGATTTGGCGTTTTTTGAGGAACTGCATTCACGCTTCGGCGCTTCGGGCGATTTCGCCCAAGCCTATGTCATTGCCCATGAAATAGGCCATCACGTTCAAACACAGTTGGGTATTATTCACAAAGTGCATGAGCTCCAATCGCGCGCCAGCACGTCTGAAGCCAAAAAATTAAATGTCAGGCTGGAGTTGCAGGCGGATTGTCTTGCTGGAATGTGGGCACACCAAGCCGATAAGCAAAGAAACATTTTAGAAGAGGGCGACGTCGAAGAAGGCCTCAATGCCGCGAGCGCCGTGGGCGACGACCGCATCCAGAAACAATCGCAGGGTTATGTCGTGCCGGATGCTTTTACGCACGGCAGTTCCGCCCAACGCGTCAGATGGTTTAAACGCGGCTTTGAACAGGGAAACATCGGTGCTTGCGATTCTTTCAGTGCCGAGTATTTATAAAGCAGCGACTTTCTGACGGAAAACAAAGACTTTCCGTGCCTCTTAAAAACGCATCCATTTATTGCCAATTCAAAAAACCTGCCGTCACCATGATCCATGCTGAATGAATCGGCTGATTTCGGATCGCCTCTCTTTCCGGTTCAGGCTTCCGCCTCGATGGAGATTCGGCGGAAAAAATCCAAAACGGTCTATCGGCGGCAAATAGTCAATATTGCTGCATAGTAATTGTTTCAAAGAAGCGCTTGAAACATTTATGAATCATTTTTCACATTTTTTTCTTGACAAAGCATTTCTTTTTTGTTTTTATAACGGCCATTCAATATAAAATAATAATATGACAACGCCCCATCTCTACTCTTTTTCTGTTACTTTCGTCTGATGAGCTCACGCGATGAATGGTTCCGCCAACCTGGGTTCTAGAGAGCGGTGATGGTATTTTTCAAATCCGATCTGACGAAATTTTCTTGAAGAAAAGACGCTTGCGTCATCCAAGAGGAGTGCTTCATGCCGAAAATTGTTAACCATGCTGAATATCGTCGGGAACTGCTGGAAAAGGCTTTTAATTTGTTTACCCTCAAGGGTTACAACAATGTCAACATGAGAGAAATTGCCTCGGAAATCGGCGTTTCCACCGGCACCCTCTATCATTATTTTTCATCCAAAGAAAAAATGCTCGCTGAAATGATTTTGTGGATCGGCACACAAAACACCGAAGAATACGTTCAGAGGACGCTGGGGATAGACAGTCTCAAAGATCGCTTCGACATGATTGTGAATTTCTGGAGAGAAAAGGGGGAACTTTACGAAAAAATTCTGCTTCTGGGCTTCGATATGTACCGCAATACGCCAATTGAACAGTGGAAGGCGATTTATGAGGCTTTTGCTGAACGTTATATCGTCGGCATGTCGGAGCGGCTCAATATCTCCCGGCAGCTTGCCCGTTTCATTTTCATTTACTTTTTGGGGCTTTCCTTTCACGGCATAGCGTCCGACAGCATGGAAGCCTACAACCGGGAAATTGATTTTCTCGATACCCTGCTGAGGCCCATTGTTGTGGACGCACATCAGAACCTGGACCGTGCCTCGCAAAAAATTAAAAATATCTACAAAAAACATCTTATCAATGAGGACGTCAGGGAAACTTCCAAAAGGTTCAGGGAAGTTTTCCGCTCGATTTTTGCTGATGTACCAACCGATGAAGAAAAGAAAACCAGAAAAGTTCAAGGGCGTGATAGAGCGCAAAAGAAACAAAACAAAAAAGATGCGTCCCGAATACATCCAAAAACTATAACCGGAAGAAGGAGGAATCATGAATAAGACGCTGGATGAGTTGTTTGTTTATCCGAAGGAATTGGTTGACGAAGAATCCATGCGGGTGATTCATCTGGTCAGGCAGTGGGCCGATAAGGAAATTATCGCCAACCGTCAGGAATACAGGGAAAATTACGAGAAGCTTTTTATCGACAAAAGAAAAACGCTGAATCTGACCATCGGGTTGCAGAGGCTCACGCTGCCGGAGGAGCATGGCGGCTTCGGCTGGAACAACCCGGCCAGCACGCCGGGCATTGTTTCCGTTCTCACGGAAATCGGGCGTGCCGATGCCGCCATCGGGGTTGTCTCCGCGGTCAAATGCGTGGTCTTTGCGGCCATCAGCATGCTTCCTCATCTGGACAAGGACCTGTGCGACGCACTGGCTCCCATTTACTGCGCCGATGAATTGAAGACGGCCTCCGTGATTCTTCCTTCTTCCGGCCGGGTCGGCGAGAAAACGCCGACGTTCTGGGGCCGGTCCATTCCAGCTATAGTTGAACCCGACGGTGAAGGTTATGCGGTGAAGGGAAAGCATTTGAGACCCCTCAACAGCGGCGCCGTTGCCGATTTGTTTTGCGTCGTATGCGCCGACCCGCTGGGCAGGCCCTGCGTCGCGCTGGTTCCCGGAGACGACGCCCGCGTGACGCGTGGCAAAAGCCTGCTGGAAACCGGTCTCAACGCCTGCGGAAACGCGGAGGTGAGTTTTGACAGCGTGAGAATTCCCCAATCCTATGTTGTTGTTCGTGAGGGCGTTGTCGAGCAGGTTTACACCTGGCTGAATCTGCTTTTGGGCGGCGTGAGTGTCGGAGCGGGCATGAACTTTTTCGAAATCCTGAGCGACTGGGCCGAGACCCGAACCATCAAGGGCGGATACCTGATGAAGGAAAACCCGCTTTGCGCATCCGTTCTTGCCGATGTAGCCGATGAAATTTTCACCGCGCGGCTGATGCTTTACAGTCTCGCGCACATCATATCCAAACCGGACGACTGGGGCTACAGCGGCAGTCAGCGCATTTACACCTACGGTCAGATTATCGGTTCGCAGGTGCAGAACAAAATCTTGCGGGCCATCAACCGGGGAATGGAACTGATGGGTTCCGCCGGCTACTCCAAGGAATGGCATGTGGAAAAACACTGGCGGGATGTCAAGACCATCCAGTCGCATCTGTGCGGCGTCGGCGCCGACGTGCCCGTCAAAATGGACACCGCCCGTTTTTTCTTCGACTGCAAAGAAATCTGAAAGGAGATTGACGATGAAGACCTTTGACGAATTTTCCAAACCGGAAGAATACCTGTCGCCGATGGACAAACACCTCCGCAGCGCCTTGAGGCAGTGGGCGACCAAGGAAGTCATGCCTTACCGGAGAAAATATGATGAAGACTGGAAAGACCACCATTTGATTGAACCGGCCTTCGACAAACTGATGGGCAACAAGGGGCTGGGGATTCAAAAAGCGCTTTTCCCGGAAGAATTGGGCGGCTGGGGCATCGGTCATTCCGACTACGCCTTTACCGTCGCCTGTACGCTGGCTGAGGAAGTGGGCCGTGCGGATACCGCCATGGCCGTCGCCTTCATGGTGACCTACTGGCCGCTGACAACCATTTTGGTCGAGCCGCATGTCAACTGGCGCCTGGCCAGGGAATTTGCGCCGATGTTCTGTGAAACAGACAAGGCCGTCTTTGCGGCGAACGCGATGACCGAACCCCAAGGGGGATCGGATATTGAAAATCTGGAGATTACAGGCGGAAAAACCATCCGCACCGTCGCCCGACTCGAAGGCGATGAATGGGTCATCAACGGTCACAAGCTCTGGCCGACCAATACCGGCGGCGTGGCCAAACTTTTTGTCGTGCCCTGTACCACAAAGCTGGGCTCCACCGATCCCAACGACTTCGCCCTGATCTTCGTGCCCGCCGATGCCAAAGGCGTCACCCAGGGCGGGCCTTACGAAAAAGCCGGAATGGCCGCCGATAAAAACGGCGACATCTGGTTTGAGGACGTAAGGGTTCCCGTTTGGTACCGCGCCCACGGGCCGGGCATGGATGCGCAGGTTTTCCGGGAAATCATTCCCTGGGGATTGGTGGGCAGTATGGGATTTTTGTGCGGCGCCATGCTCAACCTTTACGAAATCCTCTACGAATTCGTTTCCACCCGAACGTTCCGGAACAAGCCGCTCAAAGAAGATGATGCGGTCGCCGGAGTCATCGGTCGGATTGCCGGCGACATCGATGTCTGCCGGATTCTGGCCTATGAGGCGGCCCGAATGGGCGACCGCCGCAACAAGCCCTACGGCCATCCGATATACTCCGATGAAGTTGTCGGCAAAATGCGCAACCTGAAGGATTTCATTTCCGACAGAGCCGTGGATATTTTCGGCAAGGCCATGGATGTTCTTGGAACGTACGGGGCCGACCGCGAATTCGACATCGAAAAGCACTGGCGCGACATCAAAATCATCCAGTTATGGATGGGCGGCAAGCAGCTTTGCCAGATGGAAGCAGCCCGGTATTTCTTCAACTGCACAACACTATAGGAGACGAAGCCATGCAGGAATCGCAAAAAGGAGTGATGGATTTAGGCGACCGCGTGCTGAAGGAACTGCTCAAAAAGCCCGCCTTTAAGGAAAACGTCCGCACCGTGCTTCAGAATATCGATCCGGATGCGGCGCGCCGGCTCGTCCGGACGCTGATGTGGCAGGATCCGGAATTTTTTCTGGGGCTTCTGGGCGCGGTTCCGGCCCTGGCCAACGCGCTGGTGCAATGTATCGACGAACTGCTCATCCAACTCAACGAAAAATTTTCACCGCAGCTGCTGCACGATTTTCTGAAGTCGCTGGTGCTTGCCCTCGATAAGAAAACCCTGGAGAGCGTTGTCCGCAACGGAAAACTGCTGGGCACGCAGTTGTGGACGATCGCGGAAGAAACCTACAACGCAGAGCATGCTGCCAATACGAACACGGAGGGACAGGACTATGGAAACTAACGCCGTGATGCCCGCCGAAGGGGGGGTTCTGAAGGAGGTGCTCAGCACGCCCTTTGTGAAGGATATCATCAGAAACAGTTTGCAAAACGTCAAGCCGGACAAGACGCATCCGTTGGTCAACGCCCTGATCTGGCAAGATCCGGAAATCATCCTGTCGATTTTGGGTTCAATTCCCTCCATGGTCAATTCCTGCACCGGCGCTCTGGCGGAGGCGGGAAAACAGCTCAATGAAAAATTTTCATCGCAGCTGCTGAGCGAATATGTCGGGAGCATTCTCAAGGACATCGACACCGATGAACTCAAGGTACTGGGTACTGCGTACCTTGAACTGGGGAAAAAACTCTGGGAAGCTTCGCCGGAATTCCGGGATGCGGTGGGCAAATTTGTGCGCGAAGACGCGCCGCCGCTCATCGGCCGGGGCATCAGTTCCGTGTGCCGCGCCGTCAACGCCATCAGCAAGGACCATCCGCGCGCGGTGAGCCGGTTTGTGTCCGATGTGGCGGAAAACCTCGACGGCGAGGCGTTGCGCGATGCCACGCACACGATCGTCAACGCGGTGCTGGATCAAAAGCTGCACTTGTTTTCCTGGACGTGGCAGCTGCTCAAAAAGCGATTCAGAAGGACAAAATAATCATGACTGAACGGAGGAAAAATCCATGAAAGACGCCGAGAAAACTTCCCGTCCGGAAAGCGCCGCCGAGCTCACGGGACGCGTCGTTTGGCAAACTGTCAAAACGCCGGCGCTCAGGAAACTGGTGAGCGCCATCGTGCATGAAGCGCTCAAGGACTGGGCCAAAGACAGCAAGTTCAAGGCGAAAATGACCTCAGGGGTTGAAGAAGTCATCGGCAAGGTGTTGGCTTCGGAAAGCGGAAACGGAGACAAAACCGGCGCCGAACTGGGCAGATTGATCACCGCTTTCGCCCGGGAAACGAATGAAGCGCTTCAAGGCGGCGTGAAAGCCGTCGAAGACCCGCAGAAGACCGCCATCAACGATTTTATCGTGCATACGGATTTCGGCGAACTCAAGGAAATGGTAGACCGCTGTGAGGAGCCGGTTCTGCAAAACATCGGGATTGCCATTGAATGCATCTGGAAATATCCGGCCAAGGTCGGCTCCCTCCTGGCCGCGGCCGTGTCGGCAGGCAATATTTCCGTCAAGAGCATAGCTCTGATTCTGGCGTCCCTGCTGGAAAATCTCGGTCCCGACCTGACGGCGGACATTCTCCTTTCCGTGGTGAGGGAGCTGAAGGGCAAGGAAATCGGCAAACTCGTCAATACGCTGGCGGAGCTCCTCCGGCGCCTCCACACGGGAAGCTATCTGCTCGCCCGGGGCGGCAAGCCGCTTTTTGAAATTTATCTGACCGATTTTCTGCAGAATGCCGCCGGCGAAATTGATCCGGCGGTGTTCACCAAGGCGCGCGTCGCGCTGGCCGAAGATGCGGAAACGATTGCCCGCTCCCTTGCGGAGGTGCTGGCCGGGAATGAAAAGCTGCTGTGGGCTTCCCTTGAAGCCTATTCGGCTCTCACCAATCCCAAAATCAAAACCCAGGCCGTCAAACTCAATCTTTATGAAAACGCCGATGAGGAAAAATTTATCGAAGCCTCCGCCACGGGCCTATCCGACCTTGACACCCAGCTGATGGCGGAGAATTTCAACGCGGCCCTCCGCGTCATCAACCGTCTTCACGAAGCCAGGCCCGAACTGTTTGACACGCTTCTGCGCGGTTTTGCCGATTCCGTGGATGAGGATGAATTGCAGAAAACCGTCGGATGGCTTGTTCCCGAAGCGGTGCGGGCTTTCAAGCCCCTGGCGCCGGCGGTGATGCCCGCGTTGATCAACGGGTTCTGTGACATGGTCAGGGCGGACGACAGCGAGGAGATGCGCGAAGCGCTTCGCAACCTGCGGTCGGTCATTCTGGAGGAAGGAGGTGCAAAATGATTGGTTTCTGGAAGGAAATCGCCAACACCAAAGAGAATGCCTACGTACGGTCATGGAAGGAAAAAGGCAAGGCGGTCGTCGGTTATCCCTGCACGTACCTCCCCGAAGAGGTCCTTTACGCCGCCGATATTCTGCCCTACCGCCTGCGGGGAACCGGCACGACGTCTTCCTCCATCGGAGACACGTATTTCGGGCCCGTCATTTGCAGTTTTCCCAAGTGCGTCCTGCAACTGGTCGGCGAGGGGCAGTACCGTTTTCTGGACGGCACAATCATTGTGCCCGGCTGTGATTCCATGCGGAGACTCGACGAATGCTGGCGGAAGGCGGCGGACGATTATCAGGGCATTCTGCCGGGATTTTTTCATTACTTCGGGGTGCCCCACAAGGTCACCGACTACAGCCTGAAGTGGTTTTATGAAGAGATACAGAAACTGAAACAGAGTCTGGAGCGGCATTTCGGCGTCCGCATCACCGATGAAGCGCTCCGAGGCGCGATCAGTCTCTATAATGAAAGCAGAAAACTGCTCATCCGGCTCGACCAGTTGCGCGCCCGCGATGAGGCGGTCATCACCGGCGAGGAGGCCCTGTCGATTGTGATGGGCAGCGCCGCCCTGCCGCGCGACGAATACAATCAGCTGCTCCGCAAGACCCTCGCACAGCTGGAAGAAAGAAAAAAACCCCTCGAGGGCAGAAAGCGCCTGATGTTGGTGGGATCGGTCAATGACGATCTGGAGTTTATGAAGGTCATCGAAGATTGCGGCGCGGTGATTGTGACGGATACGATGTGTTTCGGCGCGCGGTCCTATACCGAACTCGCCGAAGAAAGCGGAGATCCCCTGATGGCTCTGGCAAAACGTTATCTGAACCACGCCTATTGTCCGCGCATGTTCGGGTACTACAAGGAAAGACTGCAGTATATCAAGAACCGCGTCCGGGACGCGAAGGTGGACGGCGTCATTTTGCAGAACATCCGGTTTTGCGATCTCCACGGGTCGGAAAACGGCATTTTTGAAAGAGACTTGGAACAAGCGGGCATCCCCTGTATGAAGATGGAGCGGGAATATGGACCGCTCACCGAGTCGGGCCGCGTGAAAATGAGGGTAGACGCATTTTTGGAGAGAATTTCCTAAATCAAAAGGAGAATCGGACATGGAACAACAACATAAAATCGCCATCGATGTCATCAAAAAGATCGCCGTGGATTCCTCGAGGGTGCTGGCCGAAAGGCAGCGCGCCATTGACGCGTTGACTCTTTTTCGGGACGCGTCGCTTCCGGCGCTGAAAGAGATTGAAAAAACGGTTGACGTCAACGTGCTCAAGGAAAGAGCCCGGCTCTATATTCAAAGAATCAAGGAAGGCGCCGTCTTGAGCATGAACGTGTGAGGGAGTTGGAATGAAAAAAGAAACCCGGGAGTACAAATTCGATTGGAACATCTGGACGATTCTGGAAAACGCCTCCAAGACGGCGGATGGTTTTCCGAAAGAATATGAAACGCTGCTGACCTATGTTCCACATTTCCGGAATGTCCTGGATGTTTTTGTCCGGCAGGGCGAGCCCGGCATTTTATTTTTGAAACTCATCGCGCGATATTCCAGGGACTGCATCCGCGCTCATGACGAGGGCAGGAAAACGGCGGGCGTGACGTTTTGTTTCGCCACGCCCATTTTGTACGCTTTTAATGTTCAGCCCATCACACTGGAGCCCTGGAGCGTTCTTGGCACGGTGGTTCTGAAAAGAGGCACCGCCGAATTCCTGGATTATTGCTGCGAACTGGGCTTTACGGAAACGTCCTGCTCCTCGCAAAGGGGGTCGCTGGGCGCTTATCTTTCCGGTCAGGCGACAAGCCTTGATTTTGTCATTTACGATTCGCCGGGCATCTGCGACACCAACGCCAATTCCTTTTCCTTTGCCGCCGCTTATCTGGATATTCCCTTTTATCAGCTCAACTATCCCTATACCCTGACCGACGAGCGCGCCGCGGAGTACCATCGCGCCGATTTCCGGGGATTGATCTCCTTCCTGGAGGAACAGACAGGCAACAGAATGGATATGGCCAGATTGCATGAAGTAATGAAAGAGTCCCGAAGACAGGACGAGCTGACCTGCGAGCTGATGGATTTGCAGCGGCTTAGGCCCTGTCCCATGCCGCCGATATATGATTTGATGCTCTACGGCGGGCGGTTCATGATGAACGGGACGAGAGAATACACGCGACTGCTGGAGTCCATGGTCGCGCATACCAAAAAACGCGCCGAGGCGGGGTTGGCGGGAACAACCTCCGGAAACGAAAGGGCCCGGGGGCTGTTCTGTTACATCGACCATTACACCACGGACGCCCGGCTTTGGAATTTTCTGGACAAGCTCGATATTTCGCACATGGGGTCCATCCTGTTTAATTTCTGGCAGAAGGATAACGTGCATGCCGTCGGCCGGGAAGATGAGGGGTACCGGCTGACAGACGGAAGTCTGGACGAAATCATCGACTCGCTGGCCGATCAGATGTCCCGCATGCCGATGGTGAAACAGATCCGGGGGCCCTATGACGCGCCCGGGATGTGGCTTGACGACACCTTGAGCGCCGTCAACATCATGAAGCCGGATTTTGTCGTCTATATGGGCACGATGGGTTGCCGCAATACCTGGGGCATGGTCAAGCCGTTTGTCCGTGATCTGGAGAGGCGGGGCATTCCGGCGCTTTATCTTTACGCGGACAGTTTTGATGATCGGGTGCAGTCCTGGGAAACCGTGGCGGACAAAATCAACGAGTTTCTCACGGTGCGCGGGATTATGAAATGAAAGAAGCGCACGCGGAATTGTTTGGGGCAAAAGGCGCCCAAACGTTCCTTCAGAAGGAGGGCAAGCATGAAAAGAGAAACCAAAGAATATCCCTATGATTGGAATCTGTGGACCATTCTGGAGAACGCCGCCAAAACACCTGATGGTTTCCGCAAGGAATATGAACAGCTTCTTCCGTATGTTTATCACTATAAGGATGTTTTGGACACCTTTGTCCGGCAGGGTGAGCCCGGGATCCTTTTTCTGAAATTGCTGGCCAAGTATATGAAGGATTGCGTGACGGCCAGGGCAAGGGGCAAAAAGGTTGCGATGACGACCTTTTGCCTGGCCATTCCCGTTCTTTACGCTTTTGATGTCCAGCCGCTGGCGCTTGAGGTCTGGTCCGTGCTGGGAACGATCGTGCTCAAGCGCGGCACGGCGGAATTTTTGGATTACTGCTGTGAGCTGGGCTTCACGGAAACCTCCTGCTCCGCCCAGCGCGGCGCCCTTGGCGCCTATCTGTCCGGATTGGGCGTCAAGCCGGATTTTATTATCTGCGACTCTCCCGGCGTCTGCGATACCAACGCCAATTCCTTCGCTTTTGCCGCTGCTTATCTGGATTTGCCTTTTTATCAGCTGAATTATCCATCCACTTTGACCGAAGAGCGTTCCGAACAATATCATCGGGATGATTACCGGGGACTGATTAAATTTCTGGAGGAACAGACCGGAAGAAAATTGGATATGGACAAACTGGGGGAGATTATCCGGGAAACCAGGAAGCAGGACGAACTGGCATGCGAAATTTTTGAAATGCTCAGGGTGAAGCCGTCTCCGATTCCCGCCGTTTACGACCTGCTGCTCTACGGCGGGAAATTCATGATGGGCGGACTTCCCGAATACACCCTCCTTTTGCAGGCCATGGTCAAAAAAGCGAAGGAGAATATGACCAAAGGCATTGCCGGAACGGCCTCGGGCAGGGAAAAAGCCCGCGGCTTGTTCTGCTATATTGATCACTACACGACAGACGCGCGTATGTGGAGTTTTTTGGAAAGCCGGGATATCAGCCATCTGGGATCGTTGCTTTTTGGATTCTGGCAGAGGGAAATGCCCTACGCCAAAGGAAGGGAAGAAGAAGCCTACGGCATTGACGACCGTTCGCTTGACGCCATGATTGATTCGCTGGCCGCGATGAATTCCCGGATGCCCATGGTCAAGCAAATCCGCGGCCCATACGATATGCCGCACATGTGGCGGGACGATGTTTTGGGCTGCGCCAATCTGATGAAACCCGATTTCATCACCTATATGGGGACGATCGGGTGCCGCAACACCTGGGGCATGGTGAAATTGCTGGCGAAGGACTTGGAGAAGGCCGGTTACCCGACCCTCGTTTTGTACGGGGACGGTTTTGACGACCGGGTGCAGTCCTGGGAGTCCATTACCGACAAGATAGAAGAATTTACGCATGTAAGGGGGATATTGAGATGATTGTTGCGGGGTGCGATGTGGGATCGCTGACCGCGAAAGCGGTGATTATGAACGGCTCTGTTCTGGGGCACGCGGTGATCAAGGCAAAATCCAAACCGGAAGAATCAGCCGCTGAGGTGATGAGCCTTGTTCTCGAAAAAACCGGCTTGAAGATGCAGGATATCGCTTTCTGTGTCGGCACCGGATACGGCCGAAATAAGATTCCTTTTGTCAACATGACCGTATCGGAAATTGCCTGCCACGGCAAGGGAGCGCAGTGGATCATGCCTTCGGTGCGCACGGTGATTGACATCGGTGGCCAGGACTGCAAGGCCGTCCGTCTGGATAAGGACGGGAATGTTCTGAAGTTTTCCACCAACGACAAATGCGCCGCGGGCACCGGGCGATTTCTGGAAGTCATGGCCAAGCTGCTGGAAGTGAGTCTGGATGAATTGGGCACCATTTCTGAAAATGCCAAGGATCCACTGTCGCTGTCTTCCACCTGTACGGTTTGGGTTCAGGCGGAGGTGATTCACCATCTCAACTCCAAAAAACCGATAGCCGATATTGCCGCCGCCATCAATCGGGCCATGGCCATCCGGGTGGGCATTCTGGCCAATCAGGTCAAGGCGGAAAAAGATATCTGCATGTCCGGCGGTGTCGCCAAAAACAAGGGAGTTGTTGCCCATCTCGAAAAGGTGCTGGGCGTGAAAATCAAAAAACTAAAATATGATCCGCAGATTGTCGGCGCGTTGGGCGCGGCGGTCATTGCCGGCGAGAAGATTCGAGGAGGGAAAACCGGATGATAGTGGCGGGATGTGACATCGGTTCGTTGACCGCGAAAGCGGTGATTCTGAGAGGAGATGAGATTCTGGCGGCCCAGGTGATGCGTGCGAAATCCCATCCGGAAGAATCGGCGCGGGACATTATGGCCAGAGCGCTGGACCAGGCGGGACTGGTTATGGAGGAAATCTCCTATTGCGTGGGCACCGGATACGGCAGGGCGAGCATTCCCTTCGCCAACCGGGTGGAATCGGAGATCGCCTGCCACGGCAAGGGCGCGCAATGGAAGATGCCGTCGGTAAGAATGGTGATTGACATCGGCGGCCAGGATGCCAAGGCGATCCGCCTGGACGACAAGACCAATGTTGTCCGCTATGTTTATAACGACAAATGCGCCTCCGGAACGGGCAGATTTCTGGAGGTCATGGCCGACGCGCTTAATATCGACCTCAACGACATGGGGGCGGTTTCCCAATCGTCGCAAAATCCCGTCAGCATTTCCAATCAATGCGTCATTTTTGCGGAAACGGAAATTGTTTCCCTGATTAATGAGGGCAAAAACATTGCCGACATCGTCAGCGGCCTGCATCAGGCGCTCGCGCACCGGGTCGCCGCGCTGGCCAAGAGCATTGACCTGGAAGACGATATCGTGATGACGGGTGGCGTGGCCAAAAACGAAGGGATGTTCTCCGCCCTGGAGAAGGCCCTGGGCAGACCGTTGAAAAAAACGGAAAGAGACCCGCAAATCAACGGCGCGCTGGGCGCGGCGATTTTTGCCGCCGAGCATCTGAGAAATTAAGGGGACCCATGGAACTCTTCGAACGCGCCATCGGCGATATCCGTGTCTACATGGAAAAAAGACGGGGCATTGCTTCCGTTCAAAAAGCGGGAGGCCTTTTCTGGCCGAAGTCCGAAGGGCGGAATGTCGTTTTGGCCGAGGATACGGCGGTGGAATTGGGCAATCCCCGGCAGGAATCCGTTTCCTGCCTGATCTGGACGCAACAGGCGCAAAACGTTACTGACGGGAAGATGACGCTGATCGGTCCGGATATACGGCGCAGCGAGGGACAGAGCCTGCCGTTCGGCAAAGTGGTGCTGGTTGGGGTGAGCGGCTTTAATGAAGAGAATGCCTATGAACGGTACAAAGAAATGGAAGCGGTCAGGTACTCCCTGGATCTGAAAGGTTACATGATCAGGGCCGTCTCGCAGTATCAGCGGGAGTGGAGCCGCATCAGCAAGGATGCGGTTAAAGACGGTTTTTCGTTTGAAATGATGGCCGCCTCGCTGAGGCGTGAATATCTCAAGAAAGATTACGTTCATGCTGTTGAATTTCTTTTCGTGACATCAAGCGGCGAGGATGTCCGGGAATTGAGAGACATCACCAAAAATGTCGGACGGACGATCAACGCCCTGGATAAAATGTTGAAGGAGATTGATCCCGATTGCGATGAATGTGAATACAATGACGTCTGCAGCGAGGTCGGTGAGCTCAAGGGAATGAGAAGATCAAGAAAGGAGAAAAATTCGAATGCCCATGGATAAAAAAACAAAGACCATTGCGCTTTGCGGAAAAGGGGGCGTGGGGAAAACGTCCGTGGCCGCTTTAATGATGAAGATCCTGGCCCGAAGAAAGGATTTGAAAATTCTAGCCATTGATGCGGATCCTGCCGTCGGCCTTTGCACGGCGCTGGGGGTCGAAGTCAAAAAAACAGTGGACGATATCCGGAATGACTTGATCCGGTCAATTCAGAAGGGGGAGCATCAGGATAAAGCCGCCACGCTGAATATGCTGGATTATGAACTTTTTGATACGCTCACGGAACGCGGCAATGTCTGTCTTCTGGCGATAGGCCGGCCGGAATCCGAGGGATGTTTCTGCAAGGTGAATTCTCTTTTGAAGGATATCATTCAGGACCTGGCCAAAAATTTCGACGTTGTGTTGATTGACGGCGAAGCGGGCGTTGAGCAAATCAACCGGCGGGTGATGAAGACCGTGGATCATCTGGTTGTCGTATCCGATACATCCGCCAAGGGCGTAAACGTCGCCAAAACGATCAAACACCTTGCCGAAGACAACAAGGCCGTAAACTATCAAAGCATGGGAATGATACTGAACCGCGTCCGGGACGGCAGCGAGGTTCAGAACATCCAAAACAATGCGCCGATGGATGTCTTGGGCTGGCTGATGGAGGACGAGTTAATCAGGGAATTCGATTTTCACGGCAAATCGTTTGTTGACTTTCCCGACACCGCTCCGGCCTGCAGGACGGTGGAGGGCATTCTTGGAGCGTTGCGGCTGTAAACTGCGGCAAGAATGGTCAGAGGCGTCATTTTTGCGTGTCGTGCAGTTTGTAGTCGTTCTGGATGATTTTCTGCCTCAGGAGCTGGCGATTCGCGGACAATAGTTTACGGTATTTTTCGGCTACGGAACTCGCGTCCGTCACTGTGCCTTTGGCAAAATCATTGAGGAGCGACTTTTTCATTTCGATAAATTTTTTCAATTCCTCATCACTGACGGCCCGAACGAAAATTTCGATAATTTTTTTTCTCATCGGGCGGGAGGAGTTTGACAGCAAAAAAATAATGGTATTGTTGCAGATGTCCACCACGAGGTCCTGCTGCTTGATCTCCAGTTCTATGACTTTTTCCCGGTTTTTGATATTTGCGGCTTCCTCATCCAGAAGGGTCCGCAGGGCTTTTAAATCCTTGAGCGACGAAAGGCGTATCGATGCGAGTTTCAGCATCTCCGGAAAAAACAACGTCCAGTATTCCCAGACCTCGTCGATGAGGCATTCATCGATCACGTAATCTTCGCCGTTCGCTTCGTCGTGGGTGAAGAGCAGGCTCAAAAAATCTATGCCGGCGTTTTTTACATAGTCTTTTACGTAGATGCCGTCACCTTGTTTGATGTGCAAAAGATTCATCGCCTCCAGTCGTTTCAGGGCGATGCGGAGCGAACTTAAGTCTATATGTAATTGTTTTGACAAATCTTTTGCTGATGGCAATTTTGTTCCCGGTTTCAATTTATGAGTAAAAATATCCTTCATGATAATGCGGACGGCCCTTTCCGGCACTTGCTGAGCAGGCATTTTAATTCCACCTATGCGTAAAAATATGTTTCTATTAAAGTATAATAGATTCATGATGCCTTGTCAAATAGTTATTTAATTTTTAAAATTGATATACATAATTCTTGACATTGTGTATATGTTTGATATGCTCAAACTCGGATCGGGACTAGTGTTAAGAAGTTATTTGCGATTTTAGATTGCAAAATTCCGGAAGAATAAAAGGAAAATCATGATTGTAGCAGGATGCGATGTTGGATCGCTCACCGCAAAAGCCTACATTATGAACGAAAAAGGCGGGCTGGCCGGCGAAATCATTCCCGTCCAATCCACGCCTACGGATTCCGCACGAAGGGTGATGGAGAAAGCCCTGAAATCGGCAAGGCTGAATTTCTCTGATCTGGACGTTTGTTGCTCGACGGGTTACGGCCGGTATGAAATTCCTTTCGCCCAGATGAACATGAGCGAGATATCCTGTCACGGATTGGGCGCCTTTCACGTGGATTCCGGCATCCGCACGGTCATTGATATCGGCGGACAGGACTGCAAAGTCATTCTGATCGACGCAAACGGCAATGTCCGCGACTTCATCATGAACGACAAGTGTGCCGCCGGCACGGGACGGTCGCTGGAGATTCTCGCCCGAACCATCGGCGTCAAACTCGAGGAGCTGGGAAGACTGGCCGTCAAGTCCAAAAAACCAATCAACATCAGCAATAAATGCAGCATCTTCATGGAGCTGGAAGTGCTCGGCCATCTCTACGCCCGGAAAAAACTCAAGCACATCGCCTGCGGCATTGCCGACGCCGTGGCCAAGCGCGTTGCGGCCCTGGCCAAAGCCATTGACGTCGAGGATCATGTTTGCATCACCGGCGGCGTATCCAAAAATCCCGGCGTTGTCCGGCAGCTGGCTTATCATATGAACAGAACCTTTAAAACCCTCCCCGTGGATCCGCAGATTATCGGCGCGCTGGGCGCCGCCTGTTTCGCGAAAAAGGTGCTGGAAGGAGGAGGAACATCATGATAACGGCGGGTGTCGACGTCGGAACGCGTTTCATCAAGGTTGCTCTTACCGACGGTGCAAGCCTGTGCGGATTTGCCTGCGCGGAAATGGGGCCTCGTTTCGATGCCATCATCCGTTCCCTTTTGAAAGAAACCCGCTGCCAGGCCGGTGTGGGAAGATGGGGAATAAGAAAAATCATTGCCACTGGATTCGGCGGTCATCTGGTGAAACAGGCGGCCTTCACGCTGAGCGAAGCCGCCTGCGCGTCGAGAGCCGCCTTCTTTCTTGCCCCCAATGTCCGAACCGTCGTCGATATGGGAGGGCTTTTCATCACCGTGTCCACGCTGAACCCAAACGGCTTTTTGGAAACTGCCCGGATCAACGAACGATGCGCAGCTGGAAGCGGAAAGTTTCTTGAAATGGTGGCCGAAGCCGTGGGAGTGCCTTTCGAGCAGATTACGTTCAGGGCGTCCTCTTCCACGAACCCGTACACCTTTGTCAGCAATTGCGCCGTCTTTGCCGAAAGCGAGATTATCTCGCAGATCAATGCCGGAATGAAATCGGAAGATGTCCTGGCCGGAACCATCAATGCCGTGGTATCAAAAGCCGCCTCCCTTCTTGACGGTGCGGGTGCACAGGATGACATCGCCCTTATTGGAGGATTATCTACACTTCCGATTGTCCGCCAAAGACTCTCCGAGCTCACCGGCAGGAACATGCTGACTTTGTCTGTTGATGCCCAGGCTGTCGCCGCTTTCGGAGCTTCTCTGTTGGCGCAGGGAAAAAACGCGACGTTTCGGCGTCGCCGGAAAGAATTAAAAAACGGCATTCCGAGTCTGCCGTGGAAGATTTGAGGAAAAAAGGAGTTTAAAAGAAATTATGCGAGATGTCTATGTGATTGCAGCCCATACCATCAAATTTGGAAAGTACCTCGAAAAGACCATCGCTGATCTGTCGGCCATGACGGTTTTTCCGTGCTTGAAGGAGGCGGGGCTGGATAAAAAACAGATCCAGGCGCTCTGGTTTTCCAATTCAGCCTGGGGCGAGTACAAAAGGCAGGTTTGTATCCGCGGTCAGGTTGCTCTGCGACCCCTGGGGATAGATGCCATTCCGATTACCAATGTAGAGAACGCCTGCGCCGGCGGTTCAACCGCTTTCCATCACGCCTGGCTGGGAGTCGCCAGCGGTTTGTATGACATAACCATGGCGCTGGGAGCGGAAAAAATCTACGACAGAAATCAAGCGCTTGTGTTTTCGGGATTTCTTACGGGACTGGACGTGGGAAATCTGGGAACCATGCTGGAGTCGCTGGGCGATTTTTCTTTGAGCGATGATGAAAGAAAGGCTATGGCGGCTCACATCGAGAAATACAAACACCTGGCGAAAAAAGGCGGCAAGAGTAAAAAAAAGACACTCAAAGACAAATTCATGGTCCGGCGTGACGCTCTGGTCGTTGCCATCCGCATGGGTGAGACCATGGGATATGATGTCCTGAAAAAACTGCGGAAGTTGGGCAGCGGCGATCATTCGCCGTTCATGGATGTCTACGGCTACGAGGCGCGTCAGCACATGAAAAAGTTCGGCAGCACCATCGAACAGCTGGCCGTCATCGCCTCCAAAAATCATTTTCATTCCTCCCTCAATCCCAACGCGCAGTATCAGTTTCTCGTTTCCAAGGAAGAGGTTTTGGCGGATCGTCTCGTGACCTGGCCGCTGACGAGGTCTATGTGTGCGCCCATCGGCGACGGCGCCGCCTCAGCCATTCTCTGCGACGAAAAAACGGTCAGACGTCTGGGGCTGACTGCTCAAGCCGTGAAAGTAAGAGCCTCCATTCTGGGGTCCGGCATGGCCAGAGATCGCGATGGAACGGACATAGGCGAGCGCCTGAGTCGTCTCGCCTACGAGAAGTCGGGTTTGGGGCCGTCCGATGTGGATTTTGCCGAGGTGCATGATGCAACGGCTTACGGAGAACTGCACCAGTGCGAATCGCTGGGCTTCTGCCCCATAGGAGAGGGAGGCCGGTACGCAGAGAGCGGCGCGACAAGGCTTGGCGGCAAAAAACCGGTTAATCCCAGCGGCGGTCTGGAATCCCGGGGTCATCCCATCGGCGCTTCGGGACTGGCGCAAATCCACGAGTTGGTCACGCAACTGCGCGGTACGGCCGGTTCGCGGCAGGTTTCGGGAGCGAAAATAGGACTTGCGGAAAATGGTGGCGGCGCCCTGGGCGTGGAGGAAGCGGCCATGTGCATTCACATTCTGGAGAAGCCTCCCTTGAAATGAGGATGTAAAGGAGATGAATTTTGAATAGGACATTAAGAAAAATAGGTTTGGCGGGAAATGTCTTAAAGTCGATTGTTATGTTTTCCGCAAACGAAATCAGAAGAGGGACTTTTTTGAAAAATGTATCCGGCGTTCTCCGAACGGAAATCCGCGAGGAGATGTCCTGGGGAGAACTGATGGAAGAAAAAGCCGGCCGGTACAAGGACCGGGTCTTTCTCATGTTTGAGGACAAGACCTTTACCTACCGCCAGATGAATGAAAACGCCAACCGCATGGCCAATTACTTTCTTTCACTGGGAGGTGGTCAGGGGAAGGGGGTGGCCATGATCATGGACAATTCCCCCCGTTTCCTGGACGTTTTCATCGGCATTCAGAAGATCGGAATGTATGCCGTCCCCGTCAACACGTCGCTGAAGGGGGACAGTCTCCTGTATATTCTTAACCACTGCGACGCGCAGTACCTTGTCATCGACGAGACTCACCTGGAAACCCTGCAGAAAATCGCCGACCGGCTGGAAAACATCAGGACCATCATTGTCAATCCGACCTCCCCGCCATCCGCAAAATATCCGCAAAATTATCCTGTTCTTGACGAAGCCTACGGGTGCTCGCCGGCAAATCCGGGCATCGGATACCGCAAGGATGATCTTTGCTTCATTACCTACACATCCGGCACGACAGGGTTGCCGAAGGGGGTTGTGTACCGCTATCGAAAATCGTCCGTGAAGCTGCTCTCCCTGGTGGCCGGCATGCTGTTCAAAAAAAGCGATGTGCTTTACACGGCCATGCCGCTGTTTCACGGCAATGCCCTTTTTGTCACGGTGACCAACGCGCTTCACGTGGGCGCGAAAGTCGCTTTGGCGAAAAAGTTTTCGGCCAGCCGATTCTGGGACGACATCCGGAAATATCACGTTACCACCTTCAACACCATCGGCGCCATGATCCCGATTCTGCTGAAACAGCCAGAGAAGCCGACCGACAAACAGCACAACGTCCGGTTCATCATTTCAGCGGCCTGTCCGGCAGACTTGTGGGAAACGTTTGAAAAACGCTTCGGCGTGACCATTTACGAAGCATACGGCGCCGTTGACGGCGGCGGCAAAACCATCATGAATCTGGGCACGGCACCGGTGGGCTCCATCGGAAAGCCGCCCATGAAGGTCAAGTACCGCATCGTCGACGCCGAGATGAACGACGTTCCCGACGGAACGCCGGGCGAGCTGATTTTTCCGGTTTCCGACAAAAAGAGTACGTCGTCGGTGGAGTATTATAAAAATGAAAAAGCGTCCTCTGAAAAAATGAGCAAGGGATACATTTTCACGGGCGATTTGGTGAAGCGGGATTCCGGGGGATATCTTTACTTTATTGGAAGAAATACCGAATCCATGCGGATCAAGGGGGAAAATGTTTCGGCCTTTGAGGTCGAGCAGGCGATCCAGAAGCACCCCGACGTCTTGGAGGCGGCCGTGTATGCCGTCCCCTCCGAGCTTGCCGAAGATGACATCATGGCCACCATAACGCTGGTGGAAGGGAGAAAACTCAAGGAAAGCGACCTGATTGAAGACCTCAAAGAGAATTTGCCCAAATTCGCTGTTCCCCGCTATATCAAAATCGTTCCGGAACTTCCCAAAACGGAGACGCATCGGATCAAAAAAAAGGAGCTGGAAGTTTTGAAAGTTGTGCCCGGCACGTGGGACGAAAACAAAAAAGCCTATGTGTAGAGGCTTTAGATCAAGGCCGCGCAAATAAAAACCGCCGCAACGAAGGAGGCAACCGCCATGGGAGAAGTGAAAACGGGGTTCTGGAAAAAAATGTTTTTTGTGGGTTCTCTGTGGAACCTCAGCATGGGGATAACGGGTCTTTTGTTCACAAATTTTATCCTCATGATGTTGTTCGGCAACGCGCCGGTCAGGGAAAATCTCACCGCTTTCATCAACGGCGCGGTGCCGGCAGTGGACAATCTCCAGATGCTGATTTTTTTCCGTTTTTTCATGATTGCCGTCATTCTCTTCGGCATCGGTTACTACTGGGTCTCGCGGGATCTTTTGGCCAACCGCGCCGTCATCTGGCTGGGACTGGTCGCCAAGCTCATCATCTTTTTCACATTTACTTACTACTACGCGCTGGGTCAGTCATCCTGCTTTTCCGTTCTGATCTGCTCGGGCGACTTTGTTTTTTCAATTTTCTTTGCCGCCTTCCTCTGGAAGACGAAAGATGGAATTTACTAAAAATCTGACACCGCGAAAAAAGGAGGGAAGAAATGGCAAAAAAACCAACCGATAATCTTTCTCCTCTGTATACCTACCGCGAGGGAATGGAGTGGAACCCCGTGGAAAAGGTGATTATGGAAAGACGGAGCATCAGAAACTTCAAGAAAAAGCCCGTGCCCGATAACCTGATCCGCAGGGTGTTGGAAGCCGGCAGGTTTGCTCCCACGGCCGGGAACGCGCAGCCATGGAAGTTCGTCGTGATCACCGATCAGGAACTGATTGCCGAAATGGAACAGGCGACGGTCAAAATGTCAAAACTGCTCATGTGGTTCGTTGACTACAACCGAAACGCCTTCCGACGAATCTTTTTAACCCCCTATACGAAGTTTTTGACTCGTCTGATGCCCAGCAAGCTGCATCCCGTTCCTTTCAATCTTCTCCAGCAGATTGCGGCTGAAAAGACCCCCGTCTATCACAACGCGCCGGTGATGATTCTTCTTCTTATGGACAAGCGGGGGATAGGAAATCCGGCACTGGATGCCGGAATCTGCGGGCAGAACATGGTTTTGGCCGCGCACAGCCTGGGGCTGGGAACCTGCTGGATCGGCATGATGACCGTTTTAATGATGAATCCTTTCTGGCGGAAAAAGCTTGGCGTGACCTTTCCCTACGAACTCTCTGATTGTCTTGTTCTGGGCTGGCCCAGGGGCGACTATGAAGGCGAAGTGGCAAGGGAAGTTCAACTCGTCGAGTGGAGAGAGGCCGGCGGCAAAAGAAGAATCGAAAAACAGGGGGTGTGATGATGCTGAATTTTTCATTAGGAAAAATACCGAATTATTTCAAAAAGACTCAGATGACTTACGGCATCGTCGCTTTCGACGGCAAGCGGTGCAACGGCTGCGGTCTCTGTGTTTCCATCTGTCCCGGCCGCGGCCTGACCCTGACCGAAAGAGATGATGATGCCGGGAAAAAGATTCCTCATCTGATTGAAACGGCACCGGGGATATCCCTTTGCATGGCCTGCGGCGACTGCGTTGCCGCTTGTCCCGAGGGCGCCATCCGCATCCAGCGGGGTTTTAACGCGGGATTTTTCTTCCGAAAGCTATCCCAGCAGCCGGAGTTAACCCCGCCGAAAAAATACTGAGACAAGAGGAGAAAAGCATTGAAACAGCCCCGACCTTTTCAATATCTCAAATGGAGCGCCGATTTTCTGAATTTCGGATATTACCTCACCGCCTTTCCGAATTTAAGCTACTGGGCTCTCAGGCTTGCGCGGCCCCTCTATGTCCGGCGCGAAACCTTTTTCAACCGCAAGTTCCGATACGCCGCCCTGATTCTGGGCGGGGGCATACTTCCGCCGGAGGAAATCGCAGCCTATCATTATGGAGCGAAAGCCTTCGTTGATAACATGAAAGGCGCCCTGAAAGCCAACGAGCTGGGCAGGCCCGTCGTCTGGGTGGAGTGGATTATTTCCTCCGAGATCGTGAACGCTTTTGACGCCCTTCCATTCAATCCGGAAACCTTGAGCGTCTTCGGCAACATGTCCGGCGAGGATGTGCCGTCGCAGCTGATGGAAGAAGCGGAAAGCAGAGGCTTTGCCGCCGAGAATTGCTCCGCCATTAAAGTAACCGCCGGGTCCTACATGCTCAAGCAAATCCCCCGCCCCACGGCCATTATTGCCGGTTCGCATCCCTGCGACACCAATGTGTCCGCCTATCAGAGCATCACGCATCTTACGGGAGCCCCGGCGTTTTATTTTGACGCCCCCTACTGGCGCGATGAGGACGCCTTCGATTATTACGAAAAAAACATGTGGTGTCTGATTGATTTCCTGGAAAAAAATCTGCACCAGAAGCTCGACTGGGACCGGCTCAAGGAGGTTGTGGAAAATGAAAACCGGTTTAACTTTTACCTGCAGGAGATTTGCGAAATGATGCGGGCGATTCCTTCTCCTTCAACGATGATTACGCCGGTCTTCGCCTGGGTGGTGCGCGAAATTGCCATCGGCGATCCCAACGCAACCGAAATGGCCAGACGCATATATGAAATCGTCAAAGCTCGTTATGAAAAGGGCGTCGGCGTCGTCAAAAAGGAGAATATCCGCGTCCTGTGGTGGAATCCGCCGATTGCCTTTTTCGCCTATGTCTTCAAGTGGATGGAAGATGAATTCGGGGCGGTCGTGGTCAAGGATTTTATCGGGGATGTCCGGATGCCGCAGATTGACACCTCCTCGGAAAGGGCCATGATCCGCGACATGGCGAAGAATCATCTTTATCTGGCGATGGCCAGGCAATGTCACGGGCCGGTGGAATTCATCCTGTCGGAACTGGAACAGGCCATTGAGGAATATTCCCCCGACTGCCTGATTTTTGCGGGACACGCCGGTTGCAAACACGGCTGGGCCGTCATCGGCCTGATCAAGGATTTTCTAAAAAAGCGCGGCTTGCCGTCGCTTTTTATGAACATGGACATCATGGACCAGAGACACGCGACGGAAGATGACATCAAGCGCTGGATAACGGAATTCTTCAGGAGCAATGGATTCGTATGAAAACGATACTCGACAAAACCAGAGCACTGGCCGCGATGACGGATAACCCTCATCTCGAAGCAGCCCGAAAACAGGGTAAAAAAATTATCGGATATTTCTGCTCCTACCTGCCCGAGGAGATTCTCCACGCGGCCGGCTTGATCCCCTACCGGATGCGGGCGGTAGAAAGCAAGGGCACGATGCGCGCCGACGCCTATTATTCTTCAATCAACTGCACCTTCGTCAAGTTGTGTTTCAACAAGGCCCTCAAGGGCGATTTTGCCTTCCTGGACGGCGTTGTTTTCGCCAACGGCTGCGACCACACGCGGCGGATGTACGACAACTGGCGTTATTCAAAAATAGGCACGCCTTTTCTTCACATGTTTTTTGTCCCGCACATGATCAATGAAACCGCCCTGGAATATTTTTCCCTCGAATGCGGCAAATTGAAATCATCGCTGGAGAGCCACTTCCAGGTCTCCATCACCGACGAGGCGCTTGAGAAATCCATCAGCCTTTATAACCGGAAGCGGCGCCTTCTAGCGGAAATCTATGCGTTGAGAAAAAACAGGGATGTTCCCATCAAGGCCAGTGAGTTGCTGGGATTGATGCTGGCCGTCACAGCGGTTCCGGTGGAAACCGCCATCGAGATCCTCACGGAAGTGAAACAGTTCATCGAAGGACGCGTGATCTCCCGGCCGGAGGATTTGCGTCTTTTTATCTCCGGAGGATGTATCGAGGAACTGGAGCATCTGGAACTGATTGAAAACTGCGGCTGCGTGATTGTGGCCGACAACCTTTGCCTGGGAACGCGTCATTTTCATGATGAGGTCGAGACGCAGGGCGATCCCTTGCGGGCTATCGCAAAACGCTACCTTGGCCATCTGTCCTGTCCCAGAATGATGGGCGATTTCCAACGCAGGCTGGACTGTCTGCTGGGCGTCAGAAAGGAGTACAGGATTGACGGTGCCATTATCGAAAAATTGAAGTTCTGCGACCTCTGGGGAGCGGAAATGTACCTTTACCGCGCGGAGTCAAAGAACAGGGGAATTCCCCTGCTGGCCCTGGAGCGGGAGCTCTACGGCGGCGGGGCCGGACAAATCAAAACCAGGGTGCAGGCTTTTCTGGAAAAGATCAGAAACCAACAGGCGACGGATGAAGGCGTGGTCCGGGCGGCCGGTACCGACTATAAACCGAAATAACAACAGGGAGGCAAGTGATGAAAAAAGCGGGCGGAGGTTATGAATATATCATCGTCGGAACGGGACCGGGTGGGGCGCCGGCCGCGAGGGAACTGGCCAGGGCGGGCAAGAAAGTGCTCATGATCGAAAGAGGAGATTATCACAAAAAATTTTTGGGCTTTCCGCTCGGCATCCGATTGCTGGAACGCTACATGCTTTTTGCCCGATCCATGGAAGGCGTCATTATCGAACGGGGCATCACCGTCGGCGGTTCTTCGATGGTCTATCAGTCCAATGTCATGGAACCTCCCAAAAAATTGATTGATAATATGGGTATCGATTTCAGACCGGAAGCCAAAGAGCTGAAAAAAGAAATCGGCATCGAAGTCCTGCCGGAGAGATTTTACCGCAACAACAAGGGGCTCTACCGGATGCTGGAGACCGCCGAGAAAATGGGCATTCCCTTCCGCGAACAGGAAAAATTCATTAAAGCCGAAAAATGCAAGCTGGGCTGCGACTGGTGCATGCTGGGCTGTCCGGAAAACGCCCGCTGGACGACGCGCGAACATGTGGAAGAAGCCCGATCACACGGCGCGGAACTGATGTACAATGCGCCCGTCAATAAAATTCTCTTCAACGCGGGCAAATCCAGGGCCACCGGCGTTGAGTTGAAAAACGGCACGGTTATCCACGGCGATAAGATCATTCTTGCCGCCGGCGGCATCGGTTCTCCCGCGATTCTTCTCAGGTCGGGCGTGAAACGCCTCGGTTCGCAGGAAGTGGGGACGCGTTTTTTCATGGATCCGATGAACATCATGCTGGGCTACAGCAAGGACCCCGACGGCGGCTTCTGGGGCATCCAGACCTTCACCCACGCCATCGAATCCATGGCCCAGAGCGAAGGCTTCATGATCGGCAACTGTTCCGCCTGGGGAACGTGGGTCGTTTTATCTTTCTTCCGCATGCAGACGGCCAAAGAAAATCTGCCCAGATTTCCGCTCGTGAAAAGAGGCATGGGATTGTTTCTGAAACTCTCCGACGAGGCGCACGGACAAATCTATCCCAACGAAAAAACCAGCAAGCCCTTTACCGCCAACGATGAAAAGAGACTGAAAAAAGGAACGGAGATTATGCGGGAAATCATTATCAAGTCCGGCGGCGATCCGAAGACCATTTCCATCCTGAAATGGGCCGGAGGCCACCCCGGGGGCACCCTGGCCATGGGACAGGCCGTGAACCGTGACTTTTCGACGGAAATAGAAAATCTCTACGTCTGCGACGGCAGCACCATGCCTGTCTCACCGGGCGCGCCGCCTTCGCTTTCGATTTGTTCCATGTCGCTTTTACTGGGCAAGATGCTTTTGGGCAGGGTCAAGGCCGAAGAACGAATGATCCGCCAATGAAACCGGCTGATTGACGGCGGAGAAGTCTGTCAGCAGATGCGCGGGACCAGTTCGCCGGTCGGCAAATCAATCATGCGTTCGCCGCCGATGGTGGTTTTCAAAACGACCTGTCCCTCAGCGGCCTTGCTGACGTGTCCGATTACGGCGGCCTGTTTTCCATAGGGGTGGGCTTGCATGGCCTGTAAAACGGCCTGGGCGTCCTGCGGGGGACAGAAAAAGACAATCTTGCCTTCGTTTGCCAGAAAAAGCGGGTCGAAGCCGAGAATCTCGCAAAGACCGCGGACGGTGTCCCGGACCGGAATGTTTTTTTCATCAAGGTCCATGCGGATTTTGGCGCTTTTGGCGATTTCCGCCAGAATGGAGCCCAGTCCGCCCCGCGTGGCGTCGCGCATGCAGTGAATACGGGGCGTGGCTTTCAGGATTTCGGCGATCAGGCCGTTGAGCGGCGCCGAATCCGACACCAGCTCGGAATCCAGCGACAATTTTTCCCGCGCCTGAATCACCGCCGCGCCGTGATCGCCGATGGTTCCGTTGATGATCATCACGTCGCCCGGCTGAATGCTTTTGACGGACAGCTCTCCGGGGTATTCCACGATGCCGATTCCGGAGGTATTGATGAACAGGCCGTCCGCCGCGCCGCGGGCGACCACCTTGGTGTCGCCGGTGACGATTTTGACGCCGGCTTCCGCGGCGGCTTCGGCCATCGCCTGAATGATTCTCTGCAAGGCTTCAAAGGGGAACCCTTCTTCCAGAATGAATCCGCAGCTCATGTAAAGCGGTTTGCCGCCGCAGACCGAGAGATCGTTGACCGTGCCGTGCACGGCAAGCGACCCGATATTGCCTCCGGGGAAAAACACGGGACTGATGACGTAGGAATCGGTTGTGAAACAAAACTTCTGATTTCCCAGGGTAAGCACCGCGCTGTCTTCGAGGCGCTCCAGGCAGGGATTTTTAAACCGGGGCAGAAAGTAGTCGGCAACGAGTTCGTTGGACAGAAGTCCGCCATTGCCGTGTTCCAGAAGAATTTTGTCGTATTTCATTTTACTCACCTCTGTGCGATATAGTCGTTTCTTTTTCTCATCCGGGACGCCGCGACGACGGCCTGCCCCAGCGCAATGCCGCCGTCATTGGCCGGCACCTGCTCTTGACTGTGCACATCAAATCCATGACATTTCAATTTGGCCATGGTGCCTTCCAGCAGGATTTTGTTCTGAAAACAGCCCCCGCTCAGGACGACGCGGTTGAGTCCGGTTTCCTGGCGCATTTTTTCCGCCATAAACGCGAAAGCTTCTGCCAGCGTTTGATGAAAGGAGGCGGCGATTTTTTTCATGCCGCGCCCGGCCCGCACGTCGGCGACGACGGCTTGAACGATGCTGGCGATCCCCAGCCGATACGGTTTTCCCCCATCATCCAAAAGTTCGAAGGGGTAGGGCTCGCCGGACGATCCGGTCGCCAGCGCTTCCAGCTCCATGGCCGCCTGGCCTTCGAAGCTGACTTGCCTGCGCAGGCCGATCAGCGTCGCGATGCCATCAAAAAGTCTGCCCAGCCCCGAGGACAGGGGGGAATGAATTTGATGTTCGATGATTTGATCGAACATTTCAATGTCGCGCTGATACGGGACAAGATTCAGTTGCCGGGCGATGTCTTTCCATGCCGGTCCGTAAGCCGCTTTGAGCAGGCTCACGGCGACGCGCCATGGTTCGTGGATGGCCTTCTCGCCCCCCGGCAAGACAAAGTATTGCAGGTGGCCGAAACGCTCGAAATCCGATTCATCGGCGATGAGGAATTCTCCTCCCCAGGCGTTGCCGTCCGGACCGTAGCCGGTGCCGTCCATGGCCAGTCCGATCACGCGGCCTTCGATGCGGTTTTCCGCCATGCAGCTGACCAGATGCGCATGGTGGTGCTGAACCCGGATGATTCGGTCGCCGGGAATTTTTTGCGCCGCCGCGGTGGAATAATAACCCGGGTGAGCGTCGCAGGCGATCAGGCGCGGCTCCGTTTCGGTGATTCTTTTCATGAGCGCCATGCTTTCATGGAAAAAGCCGCGCGCCTGGGGCGTTTCCAGGTCTCCGATGTGCGGGCTTAAGAAGGCAAAGGACCCCTTCAGGACGCACTGGGTGTTTTTGAGCTGGCCGCCCAGGGCCAGGACGGGGGTCTTGGCCTCGTGGGAATCGGCCAGCAGAAGCGGCCGGGGGACGTATCCGCGGGCGCGCCGAAGCAGCCGCGTTTTTTTGGCGGCGATCAAGGCGACGGAATCATCACAGCGCACCAGGATGTCGCGGTTGTGCACCAGGAAGTAATCGGCGATGGCCCGCAGTCTCTGGAAGGCTTCACGGTTGCCGATGCAGATGGGCTCGTCCACCTGGTTGGCGCTGGTCATCACCAGCGGCTTGGCCGTCTCGGCCAGCAGGAGGTGATGCAGGGGGGTGTAGGGCAGCATCACGCCCAGATTCGGAACGCCGGGGGCCACCCACTCGGAAACGGGGCTTTTTTTCTTTTTCCTGAGCAAAACGATCGGCCGCTGCGGCGAGGTCAGCAGTATCTCCTCCTCCCGGCTTATCCGGACCATTGTCCTCGCGGCTTCCACGTCGCGCGCCATCACGGCGAAGGGTTTTTCCTCGCGATACTTGCGCAGGCGAAGTGTTTTGACGGTTTCCGTGTCGGTGGCGTCGGCGCACAGGTGGAATCCGCCCAGTCCCTTGATGGCCAGAATTTTTCCGGACGATAGAAGGCTGACGGCGGATGCGATCGGGTCTTCGGACGCCACGGGCCGGCCCTCCCCGTCCAAAAGATTCAGATGCGGGCCGCAGACCGGACAGGCGTTCGGTTCCGCGTGAAATCGCCGGTCGGCGGGGTTTTCATATTCGGCGAGGCAGCGGTCGCAAAGCCTAAAACATGCCATGGACGTGTTGGCTCGGTCATAGGGGATCGTCTTGATGATCGTCAGCCGAGGGCCGCAGTTGGTGCAGTTGATGAAAGGATAGTGGTATCGGCGGTTGCCGGAATCGAAAAGCTCCTTCAGGCAGTCCGCGCAGGTGGCCGCGTCGGGGGTGATGTGCACGTCTGCCCGGCCCCGGTCGGTGCTGGGAAGAATTGCGAAGACGGAATCGTTGCAAAGCGCGATTTCGGATGATTCCACCCGCGTGATATGCGCCAGCGGCGGGCATTCCTCCTCGACGCCGACCCGAAAGGCTTTCAGGGCCGCGGGAGGACCTTCCACTTCGGCGACGGCGCCGAAAGGCGTGTTCCGCACGAAGCCGCTTAAGCCGTTTTTCACCGCCATTCTGTAGAGAAACGGCCGAAAGCCCACGCCCTGCACGGTGCCGTAAAAAAGGTGGCGGAATCTTTTTTTGTCAGCCTTTTTGTTTCTTGAATTCATCGATGCATTGCGTCAGCCAGTTGATCCAGGCTTCCAGCCCTGCTTTCGTTTTACAGGACACCTCGAAGATCTTCAGTTTTTTGTTCAGGGCAAGCGCGTCCCGCCGGGCCTTTTTCAGGTCAAAGTCTACATGCGGCATCAGATCGGTTTTGTTGATGACCAGCGCCGCCGATTCCTGAAACATGAGCGGGTATTTGGCCGGTTTGTCCGCGCCTTCGGGCGTGCTCAGGAGCATGATCTTGACGTTTTCGCCGATTTTAAATTCGGCGGGACAGACCAGATTGCCGACATTTTCGACAATCAGCAAATCGAGCTTACTCAAATCGAAGGCGGGGAGGGCTTCGCGGATCATGTTGCCGTCAATGTGACAGGCTCCGCCCGTGTTGATTTGAACAACGGGAATTTTCAGTTTGGCGATGCGGTCCGCGTCGTAGGTGTCCTGAATATCGCCTTCGATCACGGCGATGCGGTAGCGGTTTTTCAGCGCCTGGATGGTGTGTTCCAGAAGCGATGTCTTGCCGGCGCCCGGCGAACTCATGACGTTGATGACGAAAAGATTGTGCCGGTCGAAAAGCTTCCGGTTTTCCTCGGCGATGCGTTCATTGGCGTCCAGGACCTTTTTGACAACTTTTACTTTCACGATATGACCTCCGTCAATAGTATTTATAGTAGGCGGAACACGTGCCCTCCGATGAAACCATGCAGGGGCCGATCGGATTGGCGGGCGTGCAGACTTTCTTGTACAAGGGACAATCCGGCGGCAGCTTGATGCCCCGCAGAATGTCGCCGCAGGCGCAGCCGCAGCCGGCCGTATCCAGAGACTTGATTTCCGGGGGCGGAAATCTTTTGAGAGCGTCGAAGGATTCAAAATCACGACGAAGAACGAGCCCGCTTTGCGGAATCACGCCCAGACCGCGCCATTCGGCATCGGCCGTTTCAAACACGGAATGCAGCAGGTTCATTGCCCGCTGGTTGCCTTCCGGACGGACGCCGCGGCTGTACTGGATGGCGATCTCCGGCCGCCCGCTTTCGATTTGCTTGAGCAGCATCCAGAGGCCTTCGAGGATGTCCACCGGTTCAAACCCGGTGATCACGGCGGCGCGTCCGGCCTCGGGAATCATCCGGTAAGCGTCCGCGCCGATCATCGTGCTGACATGGCCGGGGCAAAGAAAGCCGTCGATGTTCAGTAGGGGGTCGGCCAGCAGCGCCTCAATGGCGGGCGGGACGATTTTGTGGACGGAAAAGATGGAAAGATTTTCAATGGCTTTTTGCCGGCAGCTTGCGATGGTGGCGGCGACGGTCGGCGCGGTGGTTTCGAAACCGATACCCATCATGATGACTTCCCTTTGAGGATGCGCCATCGCCAGGCCGATGCATTCGTCGGCGGAGGCAACGACCCGCACGTCGGCGCCCGCGGCGCGCTTTTTCTGAAGACTGTCTCCGCTGGCGCCCGGCACTTTCATCATGTCGCCGAAAGTCGCGAAAATGACGTTTTCCCGGCCTGCCAGGTGCAGAGCAATATCGACATCGCGCGCCGCCGTCACACAGACAGGACAGCCCGGACCGGAAATCAGCCGGATGTTTTCCGGCAAAAGCCTGCGGATGCCGAAACGTCCGATCGCGTAGGTGTGACTGCCGCAGATTTCCATGAGGGTTACGGGCCGAGAGATCCTGTCCGCCACGGAATGGATGCGGCTCAAGAGCGCCTTCGCGACGGCGGGATCGCGGTATTCGTCAATAAATTTCATGGTCAATGAGTTCTTGCAGAAAGTTCAGTTTTTCCCGCGCATCGGCTTCGTCGATTTTGTGAATGGCGTAGCCCGCGTGGCTGATGACGTAATCGCCCACCCCCACCGGCTCGTCGATGATATCGAGGCAGACTTCGCGGCGCGTGCCGCTGATGTCAATAACGGCGTAGTTGTTTTCGTCAATGGAAAGAATCTTCCCGGGAAATCCGATGCACATAAAATACCCCCTAATCCACATCCAGCTCCAGAAGCTGAAGATCTTCCGTGCCGGCCACGAGCATCACTTCCTGGCCGCCGCAGGCCGGACAGGCACCCGTATGCGCCTGCACTTCTAAATCTTTTTCGCAGGAAAAGCAATGGATAAGCGCCGGCAGGACCTGGAAATGCAGTATCGCCCCTTCGGCCGGCGTGCCCTTGGCCTGCACATCGAAGGCGAACTGCAGGGTGTGGGGCTCGATGCAGGAAAGACGGCCGTAGGACAGGAAAACGCCGTTTACTTTCTTGAAGCCGTCGCGCTTCGCGTAATCCTTGATGATCGTGATGATGGATTCGGCAAGGGACAATTCATGCATCGGGCAGTCTCTCCAGGGTCACGTTGAGTTTCTTGAGTTCGGCCAGTAAAAGTTTCTCCATCTCTTGGAATTTGTCATACAAAAATGGCGACATCTCCATCCGCAGATCCCTGTAATTTTGCGGAACAATGCAGAGAAATATCGTTTCCGGTGCCTCACCCAGCAGCTCGGATTTGAAAAGCACGTCGGGAAAAGTGACTTCGTGGACGGTGGTTGGCGGCGGCATGTATAGTTCCATTTCTCGCTTCGTGAAGCGGTAAAGGGATCCGGGCTCATCCTGCACTTTCAGGACATCCACGACGATCAGGTTTTGACAGCGGCAGATGATGTTCAAAAGGGCGTAACCGAGCGTGCCCCCGTCGATGATCTGAATATCCTGCCGCGACTGATAGCGGCGGGCGAACCAGCGCACGAAATGAACGCCGAAGCCTTCATCGCCCATCAGAATATTGCCGATGCCCAGGACGGTGACAAGATTTTTTTCAGTCATCATATCCAACCAAAAAAGGGGAGAAAAATCTTCCCCCCCTTTTTTATACCATATCGCTTGAAAAATTACTCTTTGGCTTTCTTGAAAATATCGCCGCTGATCATGGAAGAGACGGTGCCCTTCTTCAGGATGGCGTCATACCAGAAAGCCATGTAAATGTGCACCACGATGAACAGAATGAACAGCCAGGTGAATACGTGGTGGACATACCGGACGACGGCCAGTCCGCCCATCATTTTCTCAACGGGGCGCAGGATCGAGGCGGCCACGGCGGTGAACCCCGCGTGATAGCCGGCGCCCATTAAAATCAGGCCGGTGACGCAGATGACCAGGACCATAAAAAACAATCCGATATACGCCAGGGATTGCATCGGTCCGTAGAGCGTTTTGTATTCCGGCCCTTCTTTGGTCAGAAGCAGATAGAATTTTATCTGGTCGATGGTCATTTTGATATCCGTCCAGGCGAAAAAATCCTTCCAGTCCGCGTGAAAACGCGAAAAGAAGGCCAGGTAGACCCTCCAGATGAACAAAAACACCAGAATCACCCCGAAGAGAATGTGGGCATAGCGGATATTGCCCATCAGGAACTTATTGACCGTCTCTCCGCTGGAAACCGTAAAGGGCTCGGCAATATAGAAACCGGTGGCGATCAGAATAAATATCGAGATGGCCATGGCCCAGTGGTTGATGCGCATGGCGACGGACCACTCTTTCTCACTGGTGAATTTCTTTTCCACGGTAACCTCCTTTTCGCTTAAGCCACTTTGAATTTTTTAATCTCATTCGTCTTCGGATCAATGATGTGAACCGCGCAGGCCATACAGGGATCAAAAGAGTGAATGGTCCGGAGAATTTCCAGCGGCTGATCAATGTTCGCCAGTTTCGTGCCGATTAACGACTCCTCGTAGGGACCGCGCAGGCCGGCCTTGTCACGCGGCGAACAGTTCCACGTGGAGGGGACGACGGCCTGGTAGTTTGAAATGACGCTTTTTTCGATTCTGACCCAATGTCCGAGCGCGCCGCGCGGCACTTCCGTCATGCCGCGTCCCTTGGCCGGTTTTTTCGGAACATCGCAGCGGGTCCAGGTGCGCGTGTCGCCCTTCTTGATGTTGGCGATCAGTTCGTTGACCCATCCTTCGGTGTTGTCGGCCACCAGCTTGGTTTCCAGCGCGCGCGCCGCTGTTCTGCCCAACGTGGAGAAAAGGACGGTGGCGGGCAACCCGGTGGCTTTCAGCGTGGAATCAATGAGCGGCTTGATGGCTTGATCGCCCAGGGCGTACCCGACGATCATCCGGGCGAGCGGGCCGACCTCGTGCGGCTTGCCGTCGTAACGGGGCGCTTTGCACCAAGAGTATTTCTCGTTGTCCTTGACATGCCCTTCCTTGTCGTAACCGGTGTAGTCGGGTATCGTCGTCTCATCGTAGGGATGCTTGGGGGCGTTGTCCTTATACCAGGAATGCGTGGCTTCTTCCGTGATTTTCTCTTCATCGAGTTTCACCGGTTTGGCGAGGTTTCTGTCCTTGACCACGCCGCGCGGGAAAAGCAGCTTGTTCCAGTCATCATCCAGCGGGAATCCGCCGTAAGCGAGATAATTCTTCACGCCGCCGCCGATGCCTTTGAGGCCTTCATCTTTATAATAATGGGCGGCCAAAAGAACATCGGGAATGTAAGCGGTTTCAATGAAATTCTTCATTTCCTTGAAGCGGAACAGATACTGCCCCAGGCGCTCGGCGTCGAAAAGATCCATGCCGGACGTGATGCCGCCGACCACCAGCGTCTGCGGATGAGGATTCTTGCCGCCTAAGATCGCCATCATCTGCGCGCCAACCTTGGAGATGGACAGCGCGTCCAGATAGTGCGACAGAATAATCAAGTTGGCCTCCGGCGGCAGCTTGTAGGAAGGATTTCCCCAGTAGGCGTTGGCAAACGGCCCCAGACGTCCGGATTGGACGAATTTGGTGATTCTTTCCTGGACGGCTTTGTAATGCGTTGCCGAGCAATTGTAGGGATTGGCGCAATAAGCCCTGGCCATGTCGACAGCCTTTGCCGGATTGGCTTTGAGGGCGCTGACCACGTCCACCCAGTCCAGGCCATGCAGATGATAGAAATGCATGACATGGTCGGTAAGATATTGAGCCGCGTTGATGAGATTGCGCGCGATTCGGGCGTTGGCCGGCGGCTTCACGCCGAAGGCGTCTTCGCAGGCCAGGATGCTGGCTTCGTAATGGGAGTAGGTGCAGACGCCGCAGAAGCGCTGAACAATCAGGCCCGCGTCACGCGGATCGCGTCCCTTGAGAATCGTTTCGATGCCGCGCCACAGCGTAATGCTGCTCCAGGCGTCCTTGACGACGTTATTGCTGTCCACTTCGACTTCAATTCTTAAGTGTCCCTCGATACGGGTAATGGGATCGATAATCATTCGTTTGCTCATTATTCTTTACCTCCCTTGTGACGAATTCCGCTGGCTACCGCATGAGCAGCAATGCCGGCCGCGGCGATGCCTGTCAAGGCGACGCCGATATGATCGACGGTTTTTTCTCCTCCGCCGGAACTCTTGTCCGGAAGCGGTTTTTCATAAGGCGCCATCGTATCCCAGAAACCGGGCTCGGTGCAGCCGATGCACCCGTGGCCGGCCATGATCGGCCAGGAAACGCCGTCATTGAAGCGAACCTTGCCGCAATTGGCGTACGTGTAAGGCCCCTTGCATCCCATTTTGTAGAGACACCAACCCTTGAGCGCGCCTTTGTCGCCCCATTCCTCGACGAATTCCGAAGCGTCGTAGTGGGGTCTTCTTTCGCAATAATCATGAATGCGTTTTCCGTAAGCCCAGATGGGTCTTCCCAGAGAATCCACCGGAGGCAGGGCGCCGAACATGAGGAAATGCAAAAGCGTTCCGGTGAAGTTTACGGCATTGGGAGGACAGCCGGCAATATTGACGGTGGATACGCCGATTGCTTTCTTGACGCTTACGGCATCCGTCGGATTGGGCGCCGCGGCCTGCACACCGCCAAAAGACGAACAGGTGCCGATGCAGATGACGGCCGCCGCTTTCTTGGCGACTTCTTTGGCAACTTCAATGCCGGTTTTTCCCTTGGGGCCGAGCCTAAGATATTTGCCGTCAAGCCCCGTGGGAATGCCGCCCTCGATGACGCAGATGAATTTGCCGGCAAAGTCTTTGACGGCTTTTTCCAGACAGGCTTCCGCCTGATAGCCGGAAGCGGCCATGAGCGTTTCGTGATATTCCAGCGAAATCGTTTCCAGCAGAATATCGTCCACGTTGGGGTAGGATGAACGCAGGAATGCTTCGGAACAGCCGGTGCATTCCGCGAAATGCAGCCACACCACGGGCAGGCGGCTGAAGTTTTCTGCCGCCTTGGCGACCATCGGCCGGAAGATGGGCGGCAGCATCAGGGCCGCGGTCATGGCCGAGGTCCATTTCACAAAGTCCCTGCGGCTGATGCCCCGGTCCTTGAGAAGCGCGTGAAAATCCTCTCTCGGTTCGGGCAAATCCTGCTCGACCTGCTTCAGGTGCAACTGGCAGTGCTTGAGCAGTTCCCGATATTGCTTGTCGATCATTTTCTTGTACTCGGAATGATGTCCTTTTGCCATATATCCTCCTTATGGTTTTTAAGGCCATTGAGAAAACAACATGCCCTAAACGTTTAAATAAAGAATGACCAAAATGACTGTAAGTCAATATCAAAAAAATTTTTTTCTGTAAATATTTTTTTTCGTGCGATACCTAAAATTATTTAAATGATATTATGCACTTACAGAAACATGAGCCGTGCAAAGCGCCTGGTAATACTACTGGTAATACTAATCAAAAATACGTGGCACGAAATGGCTTGACACCCTTCCGGTGTTGTGCTACTAAACGGCAAAAAGTAGCACAATCGAGGAGTGGAAAATGAAGCGAAAATGGTTTATAAGATGGTGGATATTGATGGTCGTGTTGTTTTCGGCTTGCCCGTCGTGGGCGGCCCATCCGCTGATTACCGATGACACCGGCACGCAGGGAAAGGGAAAATTTCAGCTCGAGGTCAACGGCCAATACGACTGGGACCGTGAAGACGCGGAAGACGGAACGGTCAAAAGCACGGGCGGTCAGGCGGCGGCCACGCTGTCCTATGGAGTTTCGGAGAATGTCGATCTGATTTTCAGCCTGCCCTATTTGTGGGGCAATGCCGAAGTCAACGAACAGACGGTGTACGATGAAAAAGGAATCGGCGACGCGACGCTCGAAACAAAAATGCGCCTGTGGGAAAAAAACGGTTTCAGCGTGGCCCTGAAGCCGGGGATCAGCTTTCCCACCGGCGATGAAGACAAAGGCCTCGGCACAGGGAAGCTGGGCGGACATATCTTTCTGATTGCCTCGCAAGAAATCGGTGCATGGGCGTTTCACGCCAATGTGGGCTACATCAGAAATGAAAACGACGCCGATGAACGCAAGGAACTCTGGCATGCGTCGGCCGCCGCGACCTGGGAAGTCGTCAAAAATCTGAAACTGGCCGCGGACATCGGCGCGGAGCGTAATCCCGACGACGAAGCGGACGACGATCCCGCCTTTTTTATCGGCGGTATCATCTATTCCATCAATGACAATCTGGATGTGGATTTGGGCGCCAAGATCGGCTTGACCGATCCGGAGACTGATTTCTCGGCGCTGGCCGGCGTAACGTTCCGGTTTTAGCAATCCACCGTAGGATCTGGACTTTTTATAAAAGGAGATTCCAGTATGCACATGGCAGATGCTTTACTCTCGCCAACCGTGGGAGCAACGATGTGGGCCGGTTCTGTTGCGGCCATCGGGTACTCATCGAAAAAATTGAAGGAAAACCTTGATAACAAGACCATTCCGCTGATGGGCATCATGGGCGCATTTATTTTCGCGGCACAGATGATCAATTTTACCATTCCGGGAACGGGATCCAGCGGTCATATCGGCGGAGGTATGATTTTGGCCGTTCTTCTGGGACCTTACGCGGCATTTTTGGCCATCGCTTCGGTGCTTGTCGTGCAGGCGCTCTTTTTCGCTGACGGTGGGCTGCTCGCCTTGGGCTGCAATATCTGGAATCTTGGAATCTATCCGTGTTTTGTCGCTTATCCTTTGATTTATAAACCGATTGCCGGAGACGCGACAAACACCAAGCGAATTTTCATCGCTGCCATTGTCAGCGTGATCATCGCGCTTCAGCTCGGCGCCTTTTCGGTGGTTCTGGAAACGCTCTTATCCGGTAAGAGCGAACTGCCTTTCGGCACTTTTGTCCTGCTGATGCAGCCGATTCATCTGGCCATCGGTTTAGTGGAAGGAATCATTACGGGCGGTATCATCCTTTATGTGAAACAGGTCCGGCCGGAAATTCTGGAAGCCAATGTCGCCGCTCGCCCTCTGGATGCCGGTCTTTCCATAAGGAATGTTCTTGTGGCTTTTGTGATTCTGGCGGTCGTTACCGGCGGCGCGCTTTCCTGGTTTGCCTCGACATATCCAGATGGATTGGAGTGGTCCATTGAAAAGGTCACTGGCAAAAGCGAGCTTGAGGAACAAAAAAACAGCATTGCCCTCATTTTGAAGGATATCCAGGAAAAAACAGCATTCCTCCCCGATTACGGTTTTAGGCCGGCTGCCACCGAGCAAAAAACTGACGAGTCATCTCCAGTTTGGCCCGCCATTGAACCCGGCACGTCCGTTGCCGGCGTGGTCGGGTCGGTCATTGTTTTGATGCTGATTGTTTTTATCGGTTTCGGAATACGTCTTTTAAAAAGACGGTAATTTTTATTGAAATGCCCATCGAACGCCCCGGCGGAAAATAACTGGATTTGCTGCCGGGGCGTATGGTATTTTAAGCCAACCTTAAATTTCCGGCCGGATCAAAACCATGACGTTTGACACCCAATATTACAATATCGGTTTTCTTGATCAGCTTTCCTATAAGGATACCGTCGTTCACCGGCTAGATCCGCGGGTCAAACTGGTTGTCACCCTGCTCTTTCTGGTCACGGTGATTTCTTTTTCCAAATATGAAGTTTTCGGCCTGCTGCCCTTTTTTCTCTATCCGATGCTCCTGATGACGCTGGGAGAGATTCCGTTTGGGCTCATTTTCAAAAAAGTCCTTTTCGTTTCACCCTTCGCCGTTTTCATCGGCATCTTCAATCCGTTGCTGGATTCAGCGCAGGTTGCGATATTCAAGGATTTCAGCGTTTCGGCCGGGTGGCTGTCTTTTGTTTCCATCCTGCTGAAGTTTGCCCTTACCGTCAGCACGGCTTTACTGCTTATTGCCACCACTTCTTTTCCCGGCGTCTGCCATGCCTTGAGACGTCTTGGACTGCCTGCGATTTTTGTTTCACAACTTCTTTTTCTCTACCGTTATCTGTTCGTCCTGATGGAAGAAACCATGCGGATTGTCCGGGCCAGAAACATGCGTTCCTTCGACGGGCGCGGCGAGGGCGTGAAAATTTTCGTCCGCCTGACCGGAACACTTTTCTTGAGAGCCGTGGAAAGAGCGGAGCGGGTCTATCATGCCATGCTGTCGCGGGGATTCGAGGGCGACATGCCGACACTCAAGCGTTTTCGAATGAAATCGGGCGATGTTGTTTTTGTCGTGTGCTCCGTTGCCCTGCTTTTCGTTTTCAGATTTTATCCGGCAACCGAAATCCTGGGCCGGTTTACGCAGGGGATGTTTTCATGAGCCACCACATCGTCGAATTTAAAAATGTTTCCTTTTCCTATCCCGACGGGACGCGGGCGCTGAAGGATATTTCCTTTCGGATCACGCACGGCGAATCGGTGGGCATCATCGGCGCCAACGGAGCGGGCAAATCCACTCTGCTGATGCACCTCAACGGCTACCTCATGCCGACGTCGGGCACCGTGAATATCGGCGATGTTTATCTGACGAAGAAAACCCAGCAGGAAATCCGCAGAAAAGTCGGCATCGTCTTTCAAAATCCCGATGACCAGCTTTTCATGCCGACGGTTTACGAAGACGTCGCCTTCGGACCGCTCAATCTGGGCTTGGAAGAAGCCGCGGTACGGGAACGGGTGGATTTCGCGCTGAATCTGGTGAACGCCCTGGAATTGAAAGACAAACCGCCGCATCACCTCTCCAGCGGTCAGAAAAGCGCCGTGGCCATCGCTTCGGTCATCGCCATGGAGCCGGATATTCTGGCAATGGACGAACCGGCCGCCAATCTCGATCCCCGGTCAAGACGCCTGCTGATTAATCTGCTGAAGACCTTTGAGCATTCCAAAATCATCGCGTCGCACGATCTGGATTTGATCATGGATGTCTGCCGGCGCTGCATTGTCATCAAGGAAGGCGCGGTGGTCGCCGACGGCCCGGCCCACGATATTCTGAGGGATAAAGCGTTGTTGGAAGAGAATCATCTGGAACTCCCCTTGTCGCTTCAGCGATGTGGATGAACGATGCCTGCAAAATATCATGATTCATTAAAACAGCTCCAGATGGGTCTTGCAAAGATGGGTTCTTTGGCCGTGGCTTTCTCCGGCGGCGCGGACAGCACTTTTCTTTTGAAAGTCGCCCGCGAAGTTTTGCGCGACAAAGTGCTTGCCGTGACGGCGCGATCGCCCATCCATCCGGAGCGGGAATTCCGGGAAGCGTCGGAGTTCGCCCGGCGTCTCGGTGTCGCGCATGTCATTGTCCAGTCGGAAGAACTGAACCTCAAGGGTTTTTCCGATAACCGGCCAGACCGTTGTTATTTGTGCAAGCGCGCTCTCTTTTCAAAGATAAAGGCCGTGGCTGGGCGGCACGGCATTGAGCATATCGCCGAGGGCTCGAACAGGGATGATCTTCGGGATTACCGGCCCGGAATGCGTGCCGTCGAAGAATTGGGAATTCTCAGCCCGCTGATGGAAGCCGGCTTCGGGAAGGCGGCCATCCGAAAATTATCAAAGCAGATGGGCTTGCCGACGTGGGACAAACCCGCCTGTGCCTGCCTGGCTTCCCGCTTTCCGTACGGCGAAAAAATCACACCAGACAAACTCGAAAGGATCGAAAAAGCCGAACAATTTCTTATGGAGCGAGGTTTTAAGCAAGTCCGCGTCCGTTGTCATAACGATACGGCGAGAATTGAAGTGGCGGGATCTGAAAGGCGAAGATTTTTTAATCTGAAATTGATGGACGAGGTTGACAAAAAATTCCGCCGACTCGGTTTTGCGTATTGCGCACTGGATCTGCAAGGTTACCGCACGGGAAGCATGAACGAAGTGCTTCAGTGTAAAAAACGAAGATGATCGCTCGAACGAAAAGCTAAGCCGCAGCCGCGAAGCGGCCGTCGGCTTTAGCGCTTTGTTCGACTCTTTATGATTTTACCAATACGCCGGCTTGTAAAAGTATGCTTTCGATTTCTTGCAGGGAATAACTATTCTTCGCTGTAAAATGAACGATAGGAATACCAGCAGCCCGCATAACATTGTCAACGAATTTGTCGCGGCTTTGCGTTTTTGATTGTTTGTGTGTTTTATCGTCAAGCTCAATTACAAATATAACGCTCAGTGTCGTTGGGTCGCATGCAACTAGGTCAACATGCTTGCTCTGGATTTTATTGAATGCATTTTGCCATGAACTTTTGTTTAATCCGTTTTTTACCTTTACGATGTCGGCCAAACGAATTTTCCCCATTAAACGATAGCGATTATTAATCACCTGCTCAAGTACGCCAAGGAAAGAGCGTTCGGCAGGAGAGAACAAAGCTGGCCCCTTCTCGTATGGGTAGGTCTGCTCACCTTGTGCTTTTTGTTTCATGAATATTTTTATGGCAGCGACAATTGCTAAGAGAAGAACGAGGATAATGATTAGTGGTAGAAGACTATTGAACATGTGTGATCATTCCTTTCTTGTGTCGAACAATATTTATACAGTCTGTATAATTCTGCAAACGCAGACACTCCCTTTCTGTATAAATCGTTTTTGTATTTTCCTCTTATTACAACGATAGTTGAATAAAATCAATCTATTAAATACTGATTGTTGCTTTTTAATTTCCGATTTATACAATCTGTATGAATCGGCTTGCATTTGTTTTCTATTGTCTCCATAATGGTGCCGGCGATTACTTCAGTTTGTTGATCTTGCTGGCGACGCAACCGGCGCCAAAGCCGTTGTCGATGTTGACGACCGCGACGCCTCCGGCGCAGCTGTTGAGCATGGCCAGCAGGGCCGCCACGCCCTGAAAGCTCGCTCCATACCCGACGGACGTCGGCACGGCGATGACGGGTTTGTCCACCAGCCCGGCAATGACACTGGGCAGGGCGCCTTCCATGCCCGCGACCGCGACAATCACGCGCGCGCGGCGGATGATTTCCAATTTGTCGAACAAGCGGTGGATGCCGGCCACGCCGACATCCGCGATTCTTTGCACGCGGTTGCCGAAAACTTCGGCGGTGATCGCTGCTTCTTCGGCGACGGGCAGATCGGCTGTTCCCGCCGAGACGACGGCGATATAATGTTTTGATGGCCGCGGTTTCTTTTTGATCAGGGTGATGGCGCGTGCGAGAGGATGATAAGACGCGGCGGGACAGATATCCCGGACGGCGGCAAATATTTCTTCACTGGCGCGCGTGGCCAGAATGTTTGATCCCCCCGCCGTCATTTCCCTGAAAATATTTTTAATCTGCTCTTTGGTTTTTCCCGGACAGAAGAGGACTTCCGGATGGCCGGTGCGCAATTCGCGGTGCGTGTCGAGTTTGGCGCAGTCAAGCTCCCTGTAGGGGAAGTGCTCGAGTTGCGACAGGCCGTCTTCGACGGCCAGTTTGCCGTCGCGAATCCTCTCCAGAAGCGTTTTGAGCTCTTTTGGGGTCATGGCTTGTTCCTTATTTTCGCGAGCGCGCTTTTGTAAACCTCCTGCAGGGCGACGCCGTTTTCCCTGGCCAGCTTCTTGCAGTCTTCGTATTCCGGCTTGGTCTTGATGACGCGCCCGTTCCAATAGCCGCATTTTATGCCGACGTTCCCGTAGGGGGTTTTCACCGTAACGGTTTTTCGTGGCAGCATGGATTTGATCACGCGATGGGATCGCAGACCGAAGGTCGAGGAATGCCGCCACAAAATCTGTTCCATCGCCTCCTGCCGGCTGACATCGCACAGAACGGAGACACTCGCCGCGGGGCGGGACTTTTTCATGATGATGGGCGTGAAGAAGACATCCTGGGCGCCCGCGGAAAAAAGAAGCTCCATCAAGTCCTCGTAGAGTTCCGGAGTCATGTCGTCCAGATTGCATTCAATCATCACGGCTTCGGCCGTTTCCCTGCCGCGAGCCTCAGCGGCGAGGGCGGGCTGTTCGCCCAAAAACACGCGCAGGACGTTGGGGATGGAGGATTCCTTGCTGCCCAGCCCGTAACCGATGTTCTGCGGCGTGAATTCAATGTGTTCGGTGAAAGACGACGCGGTGGCGGCGATGATCGCCGCGCCGGTGGGCGTGGTGGCTTCAAAGGGGACAAGCCCTGTTCTGACCGGAATGCCCTTGAGGATTTCCGCCGTGGCCGGAGCCGGAACGGGCAGGATGCCGTGGCTGCAGTGAATGACGCCGGAGCCGAGCTGAAGCGGCGAGGCGATGATTTTGTCGGCCTTCAAATCGTCAAGGCAAACGGCCGCGCCGACGATGTCGACGATTGAATCAATGGCGCCGACTTCATGAAAGCGCGCTTTTCCGATCGGGTATCCGTGGATTTTTGCTTCCGCGCGGGCCAGAAGGGTGAAAATATCCAGACTGATTTTCTTGGCGCCGGCGGTCAATCGGCTTTGCTTGATCAGTTGGGCGATATCGCTGAACGTTCGGTGCTTTAAACTTCCTCTTTTCCGGGAAGGCACGACGACGTCAACTTTGGTGCCGGTGATCGCGCCGCGCTGAGCCCGATAGATATTCAATTGATAGGAACCGAGGGAAAGTTTGCCCAGCTCTTTTGACAAATATTTTTGATCCACGCCCAGATCGAGCAGGGCGCCCAGGTTCATGTCGCCGCTGATACCGGCAAAACAATCGTAGTATAGAATTTTCACTTTGCGTCACCTCTTATGGACGTCACGCCAACGCCGACCGCGTTATCGCGATAATCGTGCGATCTTGGTATAAACGGCCGCGGCATTCAGGGCAGGGCGTGTCCCTTGGTGGCCATCATGAAGCCCGCATGTTTCACGCCTTTGATGGCCTTGAGCTTGAGATACAATCCTGAAATGGCCCTGGAGAGTCCTTTGGTGACGATGATTTCGAAACAGTTGTGATGATCCAGATGAATGTGCTGGGTGGAAAGGATGAGGGCATGAAAGTCATGCTGGACATCCAGGATTTTGTTGACCAGTTCCCTGGTGTGATGGTCATACACCAGGGTGATCGCGCCGGTTACCTCCCTGTTTTCCGTCCATTCCTTTTTCACCAGTTCTTCGCGGATCAAATCGCGGATGGCTTCGGAGCGGTTGGTGTACTGCTTCCGTTTGATAAGGTTGTCGAATTTGACCAGCAGACTCTTCTCGAGTGATACGCCGAATCGCACAAGTTCGGACATGTTTGGAATCCTCCCCGGTAAATTTTGGTAAAAATATATGAGAGATGCTTTTTTAGTCAAGCCATATCATTTCTTCGCGCGAAAAGGCCGTGGCGCGGTTTCTTTCCGACCGCGCAGGTATTGCTCCAGACGGTTCAGTCCCTCTTTGAGGTGATCCAGGGAATTGGCATACGAAAAACGCAGGAATCCTTCGCCGCCGCTGCCGAAATCGATGCCGGGCGTGACACCGACTTTGGCTTCTTCGGTGATCCGGAAAGCTTCCCGATAAGAATCCCTGCAGAATCGCCGTGCGTCGGCGAAGACGTAAAAAGCGCCCGTCGGTTCGACATGAATAACGAAACCCATTTCCTTTAAACGCGCCAGCATGTACCGCCGGCGCTCGTCATAAATCCTGACCATTTTGGCGACATCCTTCCGGGCTTTGGTCAGGGCGGCGATGCCGGCCCACTGGATGAAGGCGCTGGCGGAAATCATGAAATTCTGGTGAATGCGTTGCATGACGGCGGAAAATTCTTTCGGGAAAATGCAGTAGCCAAGCCGCCAGCCGGTCATGGCGTATAATTTGGAAAATCCATTGATGACAAAAGCCCTGTCCGTGAATTCCAGGATGGAATGGGCTCGGTCCCTGTAAACCAGGCCATGATAGATTTCGTCCGAGATGATGTATGGCTTGTCGAATTGCGCCACGCTCCGCAGCTGTTCCGGCGTCATCACGATGCCGGTGGGGTTGGAAGGCGAGTTAATCAGAATGGCCTTCGTTTTCGGCGCGAGCTTTTTCTTGATGTCCTGCGGGCGGTATTGAAATCCCTCTTCCGGATAGGTTCTGACCTCCCGGACTTTTCCCCCGGCGGCCAGAATGAAATTCTGGTAGCAGGGATAACGCGGATTGGAAACGATGACGTCGTCGCCGGGATCCAGAATGGCCAGCATCGCAAAGAGCAGCGCGGGCGAGGTGCCGGTGGAAACCAGCACACGGTCCGGCGTCACGCTCACGCCGTATTCCCGGCGGTAATGATCGCAGATGGCCTGTCTTAATTCCAGCAATCCCAGCGCGTGGGTATAACGGGTCCGATGTTTTGAAAGGGCTTCCCGGGCGGCCTGCGTGATGACGCGCGGTGTGGGGAAGTCCGGTTCCCCGACTTCCATGTGGATGATGTCTTCACCCCGCCGCTCCAGCTCTTCGGCCCTGGCCATCACGTCCATCACAATGAAAGACGTGAAACGCGATGCCCGCTTTGAAATCATATCCGCTCCCGATTTTCAGATGGATTATATCTAGAGGGATCAGTAAAAATTTTCAACAACTATTCTATGCCGAAAATTACAAATCAGCAAAAATCGCTTCCATGACGATGGGGATGTTCAGGAGGATTACTTGCCGAAAAAGCAGATCATCTTCTGCGTCACGATATCCGAGAGAATCCGCAAGTCCTTGTCGCGCACGTCATACACATAAACGACATTGGCGAATTTGCCGTCATTGGGCATCAAATCCGTCAAAATATTCGGCTGTTTCTTCATCCAGGCGGTATTGAAAATGACCCCTTCTTTTTCCGGATAGATGGCCATGTAAAAGATATCCATTTCGACCATGTCCTGAAAGAAATGCGTTCCGAAGGACAAATCGGGAATCAGCGAGCCTTCCTGATAGGCGATCTCACCGATGGCCGTGATGTTGTTGATTTCAGAAAAGGTCACCGGAACGCCCATGGCCGGGGTGGTGGTTCCCCATCTTCCGGGTCCCAGAAGGATGGTCGGCATTTTTTCGCGATTGCCGATTTGTTTGTTGAGTTTTCCCGTCAGCCGGGCGACGTCATGCTTTTCGGAGATGCTTAACCTGGCGTAGCCTTTGGGATCGATGTAGATGATTCGCGAGATGGACTGATAAATGCTGCCGCCCATGAAATTGGCTTCCTGCTGAATGAGAATTTTGTTTTTGCTGATTTTTTCAGGCAATTGCAGGCGGCTGTAGTGCCCTTTGGTCTGAAACGGGCGGCACTGGAGGAGATTGATTCTCAGCTGACCTTCATTGTCGGTGTTCGCGGTGAATTCGATGTCCACCGGGTAACGATACACCTGCTCCAGCTTTTTGAGCATGTTGGACATGGTTTTGGCGAAGGGGGTGCCCTGCAGGAGTTCGTCAAAGGTCAGAATCCACGCGTCTTGTGCTTCGCGTCCCAACGATTGGAAATATTCGGCCGCGGCGGCGTCACGGACGGCAATCAGACTCAAGAGCTCCGGTTCGGTATGGGCCAGCAGGTCGTTGGCCGGGACGGTTTGAAATTCGTTTTTTTGGAGATTCAGCAAATCCACTTCATTCTGCGAGAAGCGTTTCATGTCTTGAGGTTTGTTGTAGGGTTTGACGAGCGGAGCGTCGAGAGCGACTATGCGCGGGTAATCGTTTTCCACGCGATTGACCGCCCGGGTGCCCAGGCCGAACACGATGCGCAGCAAGCCGGCTTTCGGGTCCATGCCCTTCTGCCAGACGAAGGTGTTGTAGGAAAGCCCCACGCCCGCCAGGTCCGGGAAGTAATAATGTCCATGATAGGAGCCGGACACGCGCTGAACCAAAAGAGCCATCTGTTCGTCTTGTTCGGCCATCCCGCGCTGCAGGCGGTAGGTCAAGGCGTCTTCATTCATGGTAGAGGCGAAAATTTTCCGCACGGCATTTTCAAAGTTTTTGTACCGTTCCTCCGGTGTTCCCTGATTGACACAGAAATAACTTTCGTATTTGCCGGCAAACGCATTGCCGAAGGCGTCTTCCAGCAACGAAGAAGACCGCACGATGATCGGCGCCTGGCCGAAATACTCCAGCATCAACATGAATTGCTCTTTGACTTCGTCGGGAAAGACGCCATGGAGCATCTTGTTTTTCAACTCGCGGGCGACCTCGAAATATCCCTCTTGTGTTTTTTGCTCCATGAGCAGTTTCCACCAGCCGTTTTGCACCATGTAGGAATAATAAATGTCCGAGCCGATATAAAACGAATCGTGCATTTCCAAATCCTGAGACCAGTCATGAGCCGGATCCTTGCGCAGAATGTTCCGGGCCAGCAGCATGCCGACTGATTTTCCGCCGATGAATCCCGTTCCGATGAGGCGCTTTTTGATTTCCAGCAAATCTTCAAGCGAAAAATATTCCTTGACCAGCGCCAGCATTCTTTTTTCGCGCCCGATCATGACGCGGGAAAGCGTTTCCACCATGGCCTGTTTCTCGGCGTCCGTGTCCGGCTTTTCCAAGAGCGCGTTGGCTTTTAAAAAGATGCGTTCCCAGTAGTCCAGATGGCGCACGCCGCTGCCCGCGTTCGCATCGATCAGAAAAGACAGGACTTTGGCCGCGTCGGCGCTGTTCAAAATCGGCAGAAACTTCTCGCCCTTCATGACGTGGGGGAGATACATGGTCGGGGTGTAGCGTTTCCAGGCCTTCAGGGGATGAACATAAATTTTGCCCTTGTCGTTGTAGACATCCAGGAGCACCTGGGTGGTTTCCCGGATGCGGGCGACGGTTTTAAAGGAATGCCGGTTTCGCAAAATCGCGAAATACGCGACGGTGTTGAGTTCAAACAAATACGGACAGGTAATGACGAAAAAATTCCCGATCATCAGATCCGTCGCCCAGGCAATCAGCAAATCGGACAGCGAGTCGAACACATAGAAAACATCCCGTCCCTCATCCCGGATGATGTTGTGGACCTGCGTGGAAAACGACTCGAATCCTTTATTGGGGTTGAGCTTATAAATTTTGCCCTTTTTGTTTTCTTCCAGAAGGGCTGGGTGATTGGCAAATCGCATATAGACTAATCGGCGATTATGAGCCAGCGCCTCCCTGACAAACGGGTCAACGAATCTTTTGTAGTCAACGATGTCATCCACCTGCAAAACCACATTGTCGCCCATTTGCAGGGAATTGAGTATTTCATCCAGGCCTTTCATTCCGGTGCTGACGCGTGTAAACGGTGTCATATTCAAACCTCAAATTTTATTATGGCACAATTTTGTATTTTCTGAACGCAAATTTTTCCTGTCGGTGCTTGTCCTCGAACCATGATCCCTGTTCGAAAGATCTAATTTAACAATGGATTAACAATACAATCCTTTCAAAAATCTCCAGTTGACCGGCAGGCGAAAATGTTTCGCCCGTTCATGTTGATAGATTAATCAATTTTTATGCCAAAAGAAATCATCGGTTCAAGTTTGTTCAGAAAAACAGCCCCTGTTTGGAAGGAAGGCACATTTTTGAACCATCGTGGGATTGCGCGTTTCTGCGGATAGCTTATTTCAGTGCGGGCCGAAGAGAAACATTTTCAGCTTCATAATTTGCAAATGACACAATATTGTCCTTTTTGATCGAGCGACATTTATGCGTTTAACTTAATATTTTCAATATCTTGTAATGCCGCAGTCGGGTTGGCATCAACCTTGCGCTATCCAAAGTCTGAAAAAATTTTTAAGGAGGTCCAAAATGATTAACTCGGGTGATACAGCGTGGGTCTTAACCGCCAGTGCTTTAGTGTTGTTGATGACCATTCCGGGATTGGCTTTTTTCTACGGCGGGCTGGTCCGCCGCAAAAATGTTCTCTCCATTCTGATGCAGTGCTTCATGATTGTCTGCGTGGTGAGTCTGCAATGGATGCTTTTCGGCTACTCCCTTGCCTTTGGTCCGGATTTTCACGGTGTCATCGGCCGGCTTGACTGGGCGGGATTGGCGGGCGTCGGGGGATCTCCGAATGCCGACTATGCCGGTGGAATCCCGCATTTCGCCTTTATGATTTTCCAGGCGATGTTTGCCATTATCACGCCGGCGCTGATTATCGGTGCTTACGCGGAGCGGGTTAAATTTTCCGCCTTTCTGGTGTTTACCCTTTTGTGGGCAACCTTTGTTTATGACCCCCTGGCGCATTGGGTCTGGGGCGCGGGGGGATGGATGAAATCTCTCGGCGCTCTGGATTTTGCCGGCGGCATCGTTGTTCATGTCAGCTCGGGAATTTCCGCTTTGGTGCTTGCCCTGCTTTTGGGCAAAAGAATCGGCTACAACCACAAGCCCATTCGTCCGCATAATCTTCCCTTCACGGTTTTGGGCGCGGCTCTCTTGTGGTTCGGCTGGTTCGGTTTCAACGCGGGAAGCGCGCTGGCCGCTGACGGGCTTGCCGCCAATGCCTTTGTCACCACGCATATCGCCACCGCGGCCGCCGGTCTAACCTGGGCGCTGATCGAGTGGTGGCACAACGGCACACCGACCATTCTGGGCGCGGCGACCGGCGCCGTGGCCGGATTGGTTGCCATCACCCCGGCCTGCGGTTTCGTCAATCCGATGAACGCGATGTTTATCGGCATGATCGTCGCCGTCGTCTGCTACATCGCGGTCGCGATTATCAAGGGGAAACTTGGCTACGACGATTCGCTGGATGCCTTTGGCGTGCACGGCGTGGGGGGAGCCGTCGGAACCCTCGCCACGGGATTGTTCGCTGAAAAGGCCGTCAACGCGGCCGGAGCCGACGGACTGTTCTTCGGCAACGCCCATCAGCTCGGCGTTCAGGCCCTGTCGCTCATCGTCACGATCGCTTTTGCCGCGCTCATGACCTTCGTCATCTTCAAAATGGTGGACGCGCTCATCGGCATGAGAGTGGAAGAGCATAACGAAATCGTCGGCTTGGATTTAACCCAGCAAAGCGAAGCCGCTTACACCGTCATTGAATAGGAGGGATGAATCATGAAACTGGTTATTGCCATTATACAGCCGCACAAACTTGATGCGGTCAAAAGAGAGTTGGAAGCCGTGGATGTGAACTTGATGACCGTTTCCAATGTTCTGGGACAGGGCAGGCAGAAGGGCGTCACCGAAATATACCGCGGCGCGAAGGAAGCAGGCGGCCTGCTCAACAAGGTCCGGCTGGACATAGCCGTCAACGAGGATTTTGTCGAACCGACGATTCAGGCCATTATGAAGGGAGCGCATACCGGTTCGGTGGGTGACGGTAAAATCTTTATCGTCGAACTTGCCGAGTGCATAAGAATCAGCAGCGGTGAACGCGGTGGTTTAGCCATCGGTTGAGGTGATCATCATGAGTATCCACATACCTGATACCAAGATAAATGCTTTGCAGCGTTGCGTTTCCGAATGCGAAAAAGCAGTCATCGAGCATGTTTTGTTAAAAACGAAAGGGAACCAATCAGAGGCCGCTGCACTTTTAGGAATCAACGAAAGGACCCTGGCGGATAAAATCCATCAATATGAAATTGATTGTGCACAATTTGAATTAAAATAATTGAAAAGGAGAAATCAAACGATGAAAAACAATTTAAATACAAGGATTATAATGACTTTAATGGCACTGATATTGATCTCGTTCCCCTTGATGACCTGGGCAGCGGAGGAATCCAAACCGGCCGAACAAGTACCGGCGGAAGATAAGGTAACCGGCGAGGTGGCGGCCAGTGTTTTAAGCGCCTATATCTGGCGGGGTCAGGAGCTGACCCGTCACAGTGTTGTAGTGCAAC
>ERZ795047.407-NODE-407-length-53892-cov-8.297156_pt1 | contig 53892 bp, 40 predicted proteins | sample MGYA00375131_ERZ795047 | MGnify/ENA primary metagenome ERZ795047 (study PRJEB30176, sample SAMN05720228) | activated sludge metagenome | isolation source: Anaerobic digester | place: Japan | collected 2015-05-20 ... | reverse complement strand
TTATGATAAAATATTCAGGTAGGAATTGTTTTAGTGAGTTATCATGTTAAAAATCCGTTTTGTTTTGTTCTGATAATCAGTTTACTTGTGTCGGGTGATGATTTGCGAAAAAAAACATTGTTTTCAGAACGGATGCGTTACCCACCAATTTATAATTTATAACTCCTTTGAATTAATTCCTTATATTACTTTTTTGATCTTTTATAAATTAGGAGGGAAAAATGAAATACGAAATTAAAGGTCTCAACTTACCTTATGTGGAAATTACTTTGGAACGAGGAGAAAAGATTCACACCGAACGCGGCGGTATGAGTTGGATGAGCGAAACCATGGATATGAAAACGAATGCGGGGGGAAGCATCGGAAAAGCACTGTCGCGGGCTTTCACCGGTGAATCGATGTTCCAAAACGTCTATACCGCAACCAAAGACGGCGACATGATTGCCGTATCGTCATCATTTCCCGGACAAATTCTTGCCATCGATGTCAGCGAACAGCCAATTATTGCTCAAAAAAGGGCTTTCCTAGCCCGAGAAGACAGCGTCGATATGAGCATCTACTTTCAAAGGAAATTAGGTGCAGGTTTCTTCGGCGGCGAAGGTTTCATCATGCAAAAATTCACCGGCAGAGGAATCGTCTTCTTGGAAATCGACGGTTCGTTGGTCGAAAAAGAACTGGCACCGGGCGAAACCCTTATCCTCGATACCGGCTACCTTGCCGCAATGACCGAAAGCGTTAAATTCGAAATTGTTTCGGTAAAAGGACTAGGAAATGCCATTTTCGGCGGCGAAGGCTTATTCAACACCAAAGTAACCGGTCCGGGAAAAGTTTGGATCCAATCTTGTCCAATCAGTAAGCTTATCGGCTTATTCTCTGTCAAGTAATTTAAATCAAAGCAAACTAAAAAGGCTGTCAGACAGCCTTTTTGGTTTTTATAGATTAGTTTTTTCGATCAAGGGTTGTTTTGATAATTTGACATCCAATCCGGGAAGATAGTATTTAATCCGGTTTTAGCCAGTTTGGCATCCTTGGTGCCTGCCGCAAGATCCCTTATTTCCAATCCGTTAATAGCGCTGTAATAATAAACATAGGTGCCGCTATAATTTGTTTTGTTGAAATAAAGGTATCCGGTTGATGAAGCTGTGCCTTTAAAGGTAAGCAAAGCATTGTTTAAAGTAGATTCGGATACGCGCGGGAACACACCGTTTTGGCGCATGACATAATCGACATTTTGAACCATGCTTATGTCACTTCCCGAATAACCGACACCGTGAAGAACTAAATAAACGAAACCTGCATCGGCGTTAGGGGAGTTTTGGGATATCCCGACAAAATACTCATAATTGCTGTCAACTTCAAAAGTAAAATACAGAATGTCGTAATTTTTGAATGGATATTGGCCGGTGACCGGGAAAATAAAACTATATTCTGTCCAACTGTTAATCGTACCGTCGGGTTGGCGGGTAAACTGGTAAATGGACATCGCAGAGTTATTGCTTTTATTGGTAATCATAAAAGAGATTCCTGTGGTTCCGTTACTTTTTGGTTTAAACCATATTCCGTTTTGTGGAATCGATATATTAGTTCCTTCAAACGGAACCAAAACAGTAGAATTTATTGTCGGGGTGCCACCAAGCCTTAGGAATCTTATTTTTTGATTTCCGGATGCATTTTGGTAATAATACCAAAAAGTTTCGGAAATGCCTTTGGCAGTGGCTTCATTTACATTGTTGATTTTGGTGTAACCTGTAGTGGTTGGGGTTAATGTGAATTGGTTTCCGCTTCCACTTTGAGTGACCTGATTTATGAAATAAAAATTCTTAGGGTTTGAGGCTGTATCGGATGTAATTACTGAGGTATAATAAGCATGTTCCAGAATTGATGATTCAATCATCCTATATTTTTGTGAAGAAGTACTTCGTAAATCTCCGCCCCAACTGTCATTAGGGTCGATAAGGATTTTACTTCCCCCGTCACTTGGCATTCCTTCCCAATAAGTATTCGGTCCCAATTCTCCGATTAAGACATAATCGGATTGGCTATAGATACCGCCGGTTAATTTTAAGGAATTGTTGGAAACGCCGATATCCGAAAGATGCCCGTTATTGTGTCCGGCAACTATTCCGATTACCGAGTTGTTTACAATGTTTGTGACATTGACATTTTCCAAATAGAAGTTCTTTGCTTCTCCAGCCCAAGCCGGATTATAAGGAGCATTCGGGTTTTCCGGGTTACTCGGTGCATCGATTTTTCCGAAAAAGCCGACCTTGGATCCCAAATTTACATTTTGCAAGTTAAAATTGGTAATTAATTCGTTTTTATTATTGGAAATGAAAAGGTTGCTGATGACATGATAATTACCGTTTAACGTTCCGTAAAATGGGTGTTCTTCGGTTCCGATAGGCGGAAGCGCCATTCCCTCCATATTGATGTCGTTTTCGATTTCAAAATAAATTTTTTCATTGCCAAAATAGCCTAAGTTTTGCAACCAAGCCAAATGGTATAGATGCTTTTTGTCATTGATGATATAGGGATCGTTTTCTTCTCCTGTCCCCCGGGCAAAATAATTGACGATGCTGGTGCCGGTGGCATAGAGTTCAATCGAAGAGTCTTTAACGAACCAAGCATATACGGTGGAAGAAATCAAAAGCACGGTAAAGACCAATAAATAAAGGAGAATATTCTTTCGCAGGAAAATCAATCTCATAAGTCGGTTATCTCCAATCTTATATCGTTTTCGTAAGTAATGACTTCGACAATCGGACCATCGAAATGGGAGTGAATGTATTCGATGGCACTTTTATTATATTCCAGGATAAACCACAATGAAATATTCTGGTCAGAAAAACTGTCATGCATAATTTCAATTGATTTTTCTTTGTAAACATTTTCTCCATCGATACTTACAAAAGATATCGGTTCGGAAAGGGGAGTCAGCGGTTGCGTAGGGTCACTGTAGGATACAAGGATGAATTGGGTGCAATTGCTGATAAAGTTTTCTGCAGTGCTTTGAAAATTTTTAAAGGTTGCGGCCGAAATCGCCACGTTGGCATTTTCAGAAGTGATTTTGAATCGTAAATTGAGGGCAAGGTAAGGTTTGTATTCGGTCAAAAGAATTTCACGGTCGTCATAGGTAGGCAAGTAATCCAAAGGGATTGGTTCATTGTTGTCGTCTAAGGCAAGAAAAAAGGTTTTTTCTGATCCGTTTTTAACGACAGTGCCAATCGCAAAAGTTTCTATGCTTGCTTCAATTACGTTCGGGGACTGAATGTTTACATAGAAATTTCCGACGGTATTTTGATCTTGCAAGGTGAACCAGGAAAAAACTGTAAAAAAGATTGCAACAAGCAAAAAATTGACCATCAGAATTGAAAAAACCAGTTGCTTTTTTAATTGACGTGAACTCATTATTTTTCCCGTGCCTTTTTTTTTCCTTAATTATATATATATAATACCATAAATTTTGTAAAAAGTCAAAGAAGAGGCTTATTGCCTGAATATCTTTTTCACCGAGAAAATTATTACCGTTTTAATTTACAATTTCCCAAATTTGAGGCATAATAACTGCTGAACCAGAGGTGCAATATGGATTTTAAGGAACAATTATTTAACTTGTTTAATCACCAAATCGTGGGCGGAAGCGTTGTTTTAATCAAAAACGGTATGTTTTTTCAATACAACTACGGCTGCCGTTCTTTGATTAATAACCGCCCGGTCGAAGACGATACGATTTTCCGGATAGCTTCGATTTCCAAAGTTATCATCGGAATGACCGTTATGAAATTGACGGAAGATGGTTTGCTTGATTTAGACGAAGACATCGGAAATTATTTAGGCTTTCGGGTCCGCAATCCCAAGTATCCCGATGTTCCGATTACGACCAGAATGCTTTTGATGCATACCTCAAGCATCACAAACGGTTTGGACAATGAATCCGTCGAAATCGGTTATAACGGGGTAAACGGTAAGAAATTCTTTGTCGCATTGGAAGACTTATTGCTTAATACCCAAAGCGGTTATTATACCGAAAAAACCTATTCGCCTTTTTGCCCAGGGGAAAAATACATTTATTCCAATTTCGGTTTCGGAATCATTGCCTGTATCATCGAAAAAGTAACGAACACCTTATTCACGGATTTTGTGGAACAGAAGATTTTAAAACCCCTCAAGCTCGATGCCAGTTTCAAAGCAGACAGAATCCGAAAACAAGATAAAATTTCCGATACCTTTTTGGGCTTTACCACCAACCGAACCGCAAACTCTTTCATTGAAGCAACTTATCCCGATTTTCCGCTCGGAAATAATTTTCGGGGTCCGGCGGGCGGACTCTTCATCAGTATGCCCGATTTAAGCAAAATCATGGTTGCATTGTTTAACGACGGAAAGTATCGGGACGTTCAATTGCTTAAGAAAGAAACGGTCGACTATTATCTGAGCATGAATTTTCTGCCGAGCAGGACTTATCCCGATAAAGGAGTTCTTTTGCAGGGCCATACCGGAAATGCTTATGGTGTTACGTCGTTAATGTATTTTTGCAAAGCCAAAAAAACGGGCATTTGCTTTATCGCCAACGGCGGAAATTACCGACCGATGCCTTCGGGCATGAACCAAATCCAGGAAGGAATAATCGACTTGCTTTTGCAGGCATTATAAAAGCCTTTGGAATCCTTTTCCAAAGGCTTTTTCTTAAGGTAAATATAGGAAATAATTGATTTATAAAACATTAGCGGAAAAACAGATTGAAGATTAACGATCCGATAATAAACGAAGTTGCATTGGCCAAAAAAGAAATTTTGCAGGCAAGGCATTTATGGGGAATGACCAAACGGTAGGCCAAGCCTTCGATTATCACAATCAAAGCTTCAGCAACAATTAAAATAATCAGGTAGATTGCTATTGTCTGAGAGAAAAAAAGCGTCAGAAAAGAATTGAGGGTTAGGTTTGTTATCAGGTTTAAGGGTAGGGAAAGTAAGGAAAGCAAAAGAAACTGCTTTTTGGTCAGCTTTTGATAAAAGGGAACAAAAGCAATCAGTTCCAAAACGACAGTCAAAAGACCGGCCCAAACTTTATCCACGCAGGTCACCCCGTTTGATGTAATACATCGAGAGAATCGCCAAAAGCGAAGAAATCAATACCACAATAACATAAGAAACTACATTAAATTGGTACAAGATACCGATGACGACTCCAGGGAAGAGGATTCCGGCCAATAAACCGAAATTGAAACCTTCTTTTCCCGGAAGCAAACGGTTCAGTTCGAACAAGGTTATCGGCATACTGATGTTAATCATAACCAGTCCGAGCATCATCAGGGGTTTGGACTTGGCAAAGAAAAGCAAAAGAAAGGTAGCTAAGGTCATACTGCAAAGAACGGTATAAAAACTGCCCCATTTATCGCGGATAAAGCCGCCGATAAATTTGCCCATAGCGGCCGAAGCCGGAAGCAAAAGGAGCAATGGCAAATTCATCGCAAAGTCGTAGTGGATGATTTTGCCGAGGAAGGACCTGATAAATACCGCAATCAACAAAAACAATCCGGATAAAATAATCTTTGGTTGGTCAACGAGTGGTTTTTGCGTTTTTTCAGGAGAAGTATTCTTGGGGGTTTTTGATTCGATTAACCAAAGACTTGCCATAACTAATACCAGATAAAGCGAAATAGCGACATAAGGTATAAAACGGTACCGGTAAAGATTGCCGCCAATCGCGAGTCCGATCGCCCCAAGGGAAACAAAGACTCCCAAATGGCTGGATTTTTCGGTGGAGATGTTTGTGCAAACCTTCCCCCCCGCAACATGAAAAATCTGATTGCCGATGCCGAGGAGGACTGCGGAAAGCCACCACAGATTGATGAACAATCCCAAAGTAAGAAATACCAGCGATGCCAAAAGGATAGCCTTTTCGTGGTGATAACGGTCGACATAAAGGCCGATTAACGGTTGGAAACAGAAAGCCAGCGTATTGTAGATAACAAAGATGAAGAAACCGTAGTCGTAAAAATCGATGGCTAGAACCCCGATTACTTTATAGCCGCAAATCAAATCGCAAAGCAGATGAAGAATCGAAAGTATTGCGATTACTGTTTTGTTTCTGGCCGAAATCAAAGAAGTGGTCATTAGTTTTCCGGATTATCTTGCTTGGCTTCTTCTTTGACAATGACTACAAAATGGGCGGCACCACGGATTCCCTGATAATAGTTTAATTTATCTTCTTCGGTAACGGTATAAGGAAGGGTAATATCCTTATGAATGGCATTTGGAACCATCATTTGGTATTTGACGATGGAAGCCGTTTTTTCTTCATCCTGAGGCTCCAAAGTTTCCATAAGTGCCAAGACATCCTCTTCCTTGATGGTATCACCGATGCGAAAATTACTGAAAGTGCGATGAAGTTTAGGATAAACCTGGGATGGATCATAATAAAGGTTTCCTTCTTCATCCTGTTGTTCGGTCATAATATGAATATAAACTTTGTTTTGGTCCCGGTTTCCCCGACAACTGAACGGAAAAAACGCCACATCCAAAGACACAAGCAATAGCAGCACGATACGTAACAAACGATACATTTTTATTCCTCCCATAAATATCTCTATATCAATAGTATATCAAAAATTTCTGTTTTGGTAAACCTTTTTTATCAGATAAAACAGATTATGGAGCAATTTATCCGTAATTAAAGCAAATGTTTATCTTAATATTTTATTAACGGTTATAATATTATCAAAGAAAGGGATTTGATAAATTATTGATGAAAAAATACCATAATAAAGAACAGGCGATTTTTGTTAAAAGAGTTAACTTAATTGTTTCGGACCTGGAACGTTCGGTGGAATTTTACACCAAGGAAATCGGCTTGACTTTAATCGGAAAAGAAGGAAATAGAGCATTCCTTGGCGTTGACAAGGAAAATGTCATACTTTCGCTGAAAGAGATTAAAGGAGCCGAAAAAGCCCGAAACAATATCGGATTATATCACTTTGCGCTTTTATTGGAAAACCGGCAGGTTTTTGCGCAATTTTTAAAACATTTGGCGGATTTGGATTATCCGATTACCGGACTTTCCGACCATGGCATCAGCGAAGCGATTTATTTACAGGACCCCGACAATAACGGGGTGGAGATTGCGGTCGATCGGTTTGATTCAAAAGGAAATGTTCTTCGCCTCGACGGTTTCGAACCGAAAGAAATCGATTTTTTTGACTTGAAGAAATATCTTCCCAAGGAACCGTTTACCAAACTTCCCGAAACGACGCTTCTTGGGCACTTGCATCTTCATGTTGCCGACAAGACGGAAGCCAAACGTTTCTTTGTCGAAGGTTTGGGTTTTGAGGTACAGTTTGATTACCGGGGCGTGGCGGTTTTTACTTCAAGTCAAGGTTATCACCATCATTTGGCCTTTAATACCTGGAACGGTCCGGGAGCCAGAAGAAGAGAAGCGAATCAGGCGGGACTAGAAAGTTATGTCCTAAACGTACCCAAAGAACTGTTTGTGACGATGAAACAGCGTCTTAACGAGATGGGTTATCCGACGAAAGAGCTGGACGGTGCTTTGGAAGTTGTAGACGTAAACGGCGATAAAGTGCTGTTGGAAACTGCTTAAAAACAAACAACCAAAAATATACCCAAACTTTACTCCCTAAAAATGAGGGAGTTTTTTGCTTTTCAAGGAAAAAAGAAAAGTAATTTTTTCTTTGCCAAAACTTTACCCATTCTTTACAAAGTCTTAACTTTACTGTATTGAGGTTTAAAAAAAATGATATGCTTTAGTAAACGTTTACATTAAATGAAAAAGGGAGCTTTTTTAGGGGAAAAATAGGTTATTTAAGTGAAAGGAGACCGAAATGAGAAGAAAAAGCTTTTTTTTGATTACAATCGTTTTTTTTTGGTAAGTTGTGGGAATAAAGTACGTGTAACAGGAATTGAAATCACTTCGCTTCCTACAAAATTAAATTATGTTGAAGGGGAAACGTTTGATCCTACGGGACTTGAAGTCAAGAAAATCATGAGCGACGATACCAAAATCGTTATCACAGATTATACCCTTGACAAAACAGTTCTTTCGGCAGGTGATACGGTTGTCAATGTAATTTACGGAGATTTCACTGCTCCGATTAACATTACGGTTGAACCGTTTGTTCGAAAACTTGTCGACGTCGAATTTAAAGTTCAGGAAGGTTTGAAGTATACCAGAACCATGAATCTTGCGGATTATGTTCAATATCGGGAAGTGTACAACGATGGTACCTATGAAGCTTGGGCCGATATCACATCGGAAGATTTGGTTGATTATTCCATCGAAAACGGTGTCTTGACGGTAACCGCTTCCCTCATCATAAAAAACAAAGAATGGACCAAAGAATTTACCGTTCCGGTTGACGATGATTATCTTACCATCGACGAACTTTTTACCAAGGAAGTTGACGGATCAACTTATTTAGTTAACGGTATTTTAGTTGCCATCACATCCACGATGAATCGCATCGAATACATTCTTTGGAATAAAGATACCAACACTTTCATTGGGGTTAACGGTTTAAGCGGCGGGGGTGTTATTTACGAATACACCTTGGAAACCAACGGATTTGAGATTGGGGACAAATTACGTATTCCGGTCAAATTGGTTCGCGCCAACACCCAAGAAAACTATTCCGACTCCGGAAAACTATATGCCCAATTCGCAGGGGGCGACATTCTTTCCACCACAATCGTCTCACGCAATAATGTTTACGAAACAGACAAAGAAAATGTCGTTGTAATTTCGAATCAACAAGAACTAATCGATTTCCTGAGTCCGGAAAACCGGGTCAACAATTTCTACCAAGTCGTCAAACTTCACGGCAAAATGCGTTACATTTACTATGCTTCGTCCAAACATTATCGTTTCTTCTTTGACGATAATATCAAGACTTTGGCAGCGCAGCTTATCGACAATTGTTCGCCATGTTTTGCCAACGGAATTCAATATTACACAACGGGTAATACCATCGGCGAAATGCTTTGGAATGACGAAAACTTTGCCCCAACCAACTGGAGCAGTCCGGCAAGTGCAACCAAAGACATTTATGCTCTCTTTATTGGCGGAAACACTTTTTATCATGAGTTTGCCATTTTAAGTGCTGCCGATGTCGAAGAAGTAACGCCGATTCTTCAAGACACAACATTCGTTTCGCCAACCAAGGTAGCTTACTTTGTCGGCGACGAATTGGACTTAAGAGGAGCCAAGGTCGTTTATTCCTATGATTACGGCAATCCTGAAGAAGTGGCCGTAACTCCGGGGATGCTTGATGCAACTACTTTGCCGAACATGAATCAATCCGGTGAATATACCGTTAAAGGTTCTTACAACGGTTTTGAATTCAGTTTTGTAATTACGGTAACCGACAAAACCCTGACTTCCGTCACGTTAGTCGGGGGACTTGCCTGTGCCTTGATGATTCTCAATTATTTCGGTGAGGATATCAAAAATACCTACAACGAAGTTGAATTGGTTAAACTATACGAACCATTAAACGGAACCGAAGTTTACGGGAACGGCACAGATTCCCAAGGATTAAAGAATCTCTTTAATCACATCGGTTATACAGTGACTACCGGTTACAAAGAATCAGGCAGTTCCACGGACGATAAAATTGCCAACTTTATCACCTGGGCTCTCCTTCAGTTGAATCAGGGACGTTTCATCATGGTCCGCTACCAGGACGACCGCGAATTCGGTTGGCATGTTATTATCGGACTTGATACCATGGGAACTTCCTTCCCACGCGACGATGTGCTGATTATGGCGGATCCTTATGACGGTTTCGACCATTTCCAAGACGGGTACATAACTTCGGCTGCGGGACGTTTCTATCGCTGGTGGTTGAATGTGGAATTATCCGGCCAAACTTCCAACGCTTTCGATTGCGTGGTAGTTTATCCGAAGAAAAAGATAACCATTGAAAGAGTTCAGGAAGAACGGAAAATCACCCAAGTAATCCCGGACCGGCATTTGCTTCTTAACCCTGACGGCAGTTTCGGCGGAACGAGAGATGCTTCCAAGTACGGAGTAATTACAGAGAAAAACGGCGAAACCGACCAATTGACCTCCAACTATCATGCTTTTGTGGATTACTATAATATGGAAAGTACCGATACCCGCTTGATTCTAAAAGGCTACCGGGCATTCCAACAAACGATGGCTTCGTCATGCGGAATCTGTTCAACTTTATCGGTTTTGAATTACTACGGACTTGATGTCAATATTTATGATGAATTGTTCTTAACCGAAAAATATTGCGAAGTAAATGATGTGGCCACGATTTATAATGTCGGAGTAGGTGCAACCGGCTTAAAGAAACTCGTCGGTTCTTTGGGGTTTGTGGCAGAAGGAAGATCGTATGCCCGGGACAGTTTTGTCAATGCCAACTCCATGCTTTTCCCTACATATGATAAGTTTATCAATTGGGTTAAAACCAATCTTTCCAAAGGTACGCCGATGCCGATATCCTGGCGGCCGCATGGCGGACACTGGGAAGTCATTATCGGGTATGACAACATGGGAACCGATTATATATACGACGATGTTATCGTATTGGCCGATTCCCACGATACTTGGGATCACTACCAAGACGGTTATAACACCCTTCCTACCGCTTTGTTCTATCCTCAATGGTACAACGGCAATTTCACTTACAACCAACAATACTGCATTTTCGACAACAAACGAGTTTAACTTAATTTGACTGATTCCCTCCCATGTTCATAGAGGAAATAGTCCTCCTTTCGACAGAACTTCAAAAAAGTCCTGTCTTTTTTTGTTATTGTTGCTTTTTTGTGCTAAAATATAGTAAAAGATCAAGGAATTTTATTTCCGGAAAGGAACGAACGATGGTTAAGGGGAAATTAAACAAATACGGACTTAAAGCGATCATAGTGCAATATGTGTGGTTGTTGGTGAGTGTTTTGGTGTTTTCGCTGACGGCCGGAACAATCAATGTTCCGAATGCCTGGCTATTTTATACCTGCTCTTTAATTGTTACGATTATCCATACCTTTTTTTATCTGGCGTATCCGGAACGGGCCAATGAAAGGGGAACTTACAAAGAAGGAACCAAACCGATTGATAAAGTATATTTGGGAGTTTATTTCTTTATTACGGTTGTGGTATTCCCATTTATTGCGGGTTTAGAAGTCGGCCGTTTGGGAACAATCCTGATTAACCGGTATGTCTCATACGGGGCGGTCATATTTTACTTTCTTGCCTGCTATATCAATATTTGGTCTATGAAGGTCAATCGTTTTTTTGAAGGCACCATCCGAATCCAAGAAGAACGGGAACAGCGTGTCGTCACGGAAGGGCCGTATAAATTTATTCGTCATCCCGGATATCTGGCCATGATTATCGGCAGCTTGATGACGCCTTTGATTTTGGGTTCTTTTTTCGGCGTATTTTGGGCTTTGATTGCGATAATCGTCTTAATTCTTCGTACCGATTACGAAGACAAAGTATTGCAGGAAGAACTGAAAGGTTATAAAGAATATACGCAAAAAGTCAAATACCGTTTATTCTACGGCATTTGGTGATAATTTACTCCGGTTTATTTCCGGAGTTTTTTAGTGCTTTATCGGGGATAAATCTTTAAAATATTTGGCTTAAATCCAAAAGATTTACAGAATATGCCAAAAAAATAAGTGTATACTCTTTGCAAGAAAAAGATATTATGCTATAATGACATATTGTGAATGCCAATCGAAGAAGTCAGTAATAATTTTTCGCAAAATGCATACATTACGTAAAAACAATTATAATAGTTGCAAGAATAATCTTGTAATGATATAATCAAATTTGCAAAAAGAGGTATCGTATGAAATTATTAATAGTCGAATCACCAGCAAAATCCAAAACAATTAAGCAATATCTCGGCGACGATTATGTTGTTGAATCAAGTCTTGGTCATATCCGCGATCTGTCCATCAAGGGTAAAGGTGGTTTCGGAGTAGATATCGAAAATAACTTTCAACCCCAATATGTATTAATCAAAGAAAAAACCGATGTTGTCGAACGTTTGAAAAAAGCCGCCCAGGCGGCCGACCATATTTATCTTGCGACCGACCCGGACCGGGAAGGGGAAGCTATCAGCTGGCACTTAAAAGAAGTTCTCGGCGGACCCGAGGAAAAATATTCCCGGGTAGTGTTCAACGAAATCACCAAGAAAGCGATTTTGAAAGGAATCGAACAAGACCGTGACATCAACATGGATTTGGTTCATTCCCAGGAATCCCGCCGGATTTTGGACCGAATTATCGGATTTAGATTGTCGAGTTTGTTGCAACAAAGAATCGGATCCAAATCGGCTGGCCGTGTGCAATCGGTTGCCCTGAAACTTATCAACGACCGGGAAAAAGAAATCGAAGCTTTTGTTCCGGAAGAATATTGGGAAATATATGCCACCTTCCTTAAAAACAATCAGGAATTGAAAGCGAAGTTTTTCGGGGATGCCAACGGGAAAATCGCGATTAGGAATGCGGAAGAAAATCAGGCAATCCTTAACGGTTTGCAAGGCGCCACCTATAAGGTTGCCGGAATTACCAAGAAACAACGCAACCGTTCCGCAAAACCTCCTTTCATTACTTCCACCCTCCAACAGGATGCCGGCGTTAAGTTCAATTTCAGTGCCAAAAGGGTAATGATGATTGCCCAAAAACTGTATGAAGGCGTCGATATCGGTCCCGACCGTGTCGGTCTCATCACCTATATGCGTACCGACTCCATCCGGATGTCCGATGAATTCATTTCCAGCGCCAAAGATTATATTATCAAAAAATACGGTGAAAAGTACTATAGAGGTCCAAGTGGCAAAGGCAACAAAGGTATCAACGTTCAGGATGCCCATGAAGCGATTCGTCCTACCAGTATTTTCAACACTCCCGAATCGCTCAAGAAATATTTAACCAGCGACGAATTTAAACTCTATTCATTAATATATAACCGCGCCGTCGCCTCTTTGATGAGCGATGCGATTGTGGAAGATACCAAGATTGAAATCGAAGCCAATAATTATCGGTTCCAATTGGACGGTCAACAGATTATTTATGACGGTTTCTTGCGCATTTACGAAGAAGCCAGTCTGGAAGACAGCGACGAAGCGATTATTTTGCCGGAATTCAAGGAAGGCGAAATCCTTGATTTCCAGGATATCAATTCCGAACAAAAATTCACCAATCCGCCGCACCGCTATACCGAAGCGCGTTTGATTCGCAAAATGGAAGAATTGGGAATCGGACGACCGTCCACTTATGCCATTATCATGGATACCTTAAGGATCCGCGGCTACGTAACCATGGATAAACGGACTTTTGTGCCGACTTCGCAGGGACGCTTAACCACGGAACAGTTGGAACTGTTCTTCAGCGATATCATCAATGTCCAATATACCGCGAAAATGGAAGAAATCCTAGACGAAATCAGCGATGGCAAACGGGTATGGTATGAAGAATTGCGCAAATTCTACGACCAATTTGTGCCGCTAATCGAAAATGCCCGGGATAATATGGTTAAGATTTATCCGAAACAAACAGACGAGTTCTGTCCGGTCTGCGGAGGAAAGCTTTTAATCCGGAGAGGTCCATACGGCGAGTTCACCGCCTGTTCGGGCTACCCGTATTGCAAGTATATCAAAAAAGCTCCGAAAAAGGAAGTTGTTTCCACGGGCTTTGAATGCTTGGTTTGCCACGAAGGCGAAATTGTGGAACGAACCGCCACCCGCGGCCGTTCCAAAGGAAAAACCTTTTATGCCTGCAACCGCTATCCGAAATGCAAAACGACATATTCCGGACTTCCGACCGGAGAAGTCTGTCCGGAATGCGGACAGTGGATGATATCCGTGGAAGAGGGTATTCGTTGCGGAAACGAAAGATGCCCGACCAATAAACAGCCAGGAAAAGAAAAGAAGACTAAAAGTAGCACCCAAAAAGAACAAGATATCGTCGCAATAACCCAATAAACACTACCGAAAAAAATGCCGAAAATTAAAAACATTTTTCTTGACAATTATTAGGCGTTCTGCTATAATTCTATACGTAACGAGAGTTACACATATCCCCTACATAAGTTTGTGAATAGAAATATTCACATCCCTTCCTGCCCTGTGGTAATCCCCCACAGGGCTTCCCTATTTTTCCTTCCTATTTAATTTTCATATGACAAAAGGCCAAGCTTTCCGATGCTTGGCCTTTTCGCTTAATGATTTTGATCAGTAATTGATGATTTCTTTTTTAACGTAAGGAGAAGTCATGGTTTGCAAAAGACCCGGATAATTCAGGTTAAACTTCAATATGTCTCCGACCTTGAAATCTGTTTTCGAAATATCGACAATCAAATGGTCGCTGCTTCCCCCGATAATTTTAAGAGAAGGGTTTTGCGGGAGCAGATTGTCAAATTGAATATCTTGCTTTCCTAAAGCCACAATAGCCCGTTTCATTAAACCCGAATCGGTAAATGTAGGCTTTTCGCCGAACGAGTTCAGACCGATTTCCCCAATCGGGTAACTAGGTTTGGTCTGAACCTCGATAATTTCCGCTTCCAAGTTAAAAGCGTTTTGGTGCATTTGGGGTATCGGATGTCCGTAGGCGGTTTCTCTTCCCAAAAAAACCGCTTCGCCCAAACGCAGATTGTTGATTCCTTCAGGAAGTTGCTTTTGCAATAGTAGCGGAACCGTCGAAGAATTTCCGCCCGAAATCAGGGGAACGGAAAATCCGAAGGTTTTTTCGATTTTTGCTTTGATTTCCAAAAGCCTACGATAATGTTCGACGGTTGGGATGATTCCGCCGTAACAGGTCAGATTGGTTCCGATTCCGGTAAGTTCTATATTCGGCAAGGAGATGATTTCTTTGACAACGGATAAATAATCAGTTTGAAAGAAAATTCCTTCCCGTAAATCGCCCAAATCAAACATCAGGATTATCTGGTGTTTTTTGTTTTGCTTTCGGGCGGCTCGGTTCAATAATTTGATGGTCGATATTTCCGAATTCAGCGATATGTCCGAATACCTTACCGTAGCTGTTATTTCGGATTTCGCGGGGAGCCTAAGCAAAACTTTGGGATAAGGGAGATCTCGGTAAGTTTTTAGATTGGCAATCCGGGAATCGGCCAAATGCGTAAAACCTCCCGGCATAAGCGCTTTGACGATTTTTTTATTGCCTGCCAGGACTTTGGTTACCAGAAATCGGTAATTGACTCCGTTTTCTTCGCAAAGTGAAGCAAGATAAGCCATGTTTTCCCGGATTTTCCTGATATCGACAACCAGTTTAGGATACATCACGGTCACCTACTTTCAAACTGTTAAGCAATAGTTTCAAAGCTGCCTGTGGATATTTATCCGAAATAACACCGACGGAAGCCATGATATAATCGTGGTCAATCAGACACGTTAAATCCTTTTGGGGAAGCAAAAGGTTTCGTTTCGGTTGTGCAAAAACCTCTTGGATTATTTTTGGGGCATTCGGCAATTTGGTTAAAGCTCCCCCGGTTGCGACGACATATTTAACCATTGTGAGATCCTTGCCCTCGATTACTTTGATTCGGCCGGTCGGTCCGTAAAGGTAACGGAGCTGTCCCGCATGTCTTTCGATACTTTTTTTCAGAGCTTCTTTCGCCAACAGTTCCACAAGCGGGATTTGATCCGAATCCGGAATCGGTTGATAATAATCGATAAGTTGAGTCAGTTTTTCGGGGCTTAGTTTCAGTTCTTTTTGGATTGTTTCCAATCCCATAGTTTTGATTAAATTATCTTTATTGATAAAGACACCCAAATCGCCTTCCACGGTGCGTTTGGCAAAAGGGACGGGTTCGGTTTGGTATTGGGCCAGTTCCTTGCTTCCTTCGGTGACGGAAAAGACATCGGTTGTAGCTCCTCCCACGTCGAAGGCAAGCAAATCTCCCAAAGTTTTTTGAAGCAAAAGCGCTGCTTTCAGCACGGCCCCCGGGGTCGGTATGATTGAACCGTTTACCGTTTGCCTAATCTTACTCATTCCGCTTGCTTCGGTGATATGTTTTTCAAAGACTTCCTGAATGATTTTGCGTACCGGCAAAACATTTAACGAGTCGATTTTGGGATAAACATTTTCGGTTATATAAAGGTATTTTCCCTGTCCGGCTGCTGCGAAAAATTCTCTGACCTGAGATTGATTGACCACGTTTCCGGCATAAACCACCGGCAGATTCAGTTTTGCCTTTGCAATCAATTGGGCATTAATCAAGGCGGTTTGGGTATCGCCGTAATCAACCCCACCCGAAAGAAGAATCATTTTTACTTGGCTTTGCCTGATGGTTTCCAAATCTTTTTCCGTCAAAAGGCCGGCGGTCATGAAGACAATATTGGCTCCGGCGCCTAAGGCTGCTTCCTGGGCGGAACGCACGGTCATATTGTAAACCAAACCGTGCACGCTCATTCTTAAACCGCCCGCCGCGCTGGAACAGGCATAGGTTTCGTTTGCTTCCAAGACTTCCGCATACAAAACCTGCTTTAAATCTGAAAGCGCGTTGTTTAATCCGATAGTAACATCACTAACGGTCGTGGGGGCAAGACCCTGACCGAGAAAGCGGGGAAAAGCGGTTTTAATTTTGTCAAAAGCATTGACAACGGTTGTGGTGCTGCCGATTTCGGCTACCAACAAGTCGATTTTCATAAGGCTTTCTTTGCCCGGTCACATTGAACGAGGAAGGTCGCAACATGAACGCCTTTGGTTCCGCGGCCGAAGCCTTGATCCATGCCGTTTTTGACTGCTTCTTCGTTTTTGACTTGCGTCCCCCCCGCAATAATAACAAACTTATCCCGCACCCCTTTTTCGACGGCATAGTCGTGGAGTTTTTTCATGTTTTTATAATGGATATCGTCATGGGAGATGATGGTCGAAACCAAAATGGCATTGGCATTATGTTCCACCGCCGCATCCACCATTTTTTGGACCGGAACGGAAGTACCCAAGTATTCGCAGCTGATGCCGTACTTTTCGATTCCCCCGTGTTTGATGTCGATGATTTCGCGAAGGCCAACGGAATGTTCGTCTTCCCCGATGGTACCTGCCACCACTTTAAACGGATGATTTTTGAAATAAGCGGTGATTTCTTCGTCGCTCAATATTTCCATTTTCTTAGGCAAGGCGATTTCTTTCGTGTCGATGGCAAAAGCGAGTTTGCCTTTGATTTGAACTCTGGTTGCTTCCGAAACATGCAAAACTTCGGAATGGATGACTTCGACATCGGCCAGGTTCATTTTTTGGGCAATTGCTTTTCCGACTTCCTCCGCCGTTGCGCGTTCGGTCGGCAGGGTCATATCAACGACCACGGTACCGTCCCCCAACCATTCGACTTCCGGTTTGATCAGACTCGTGGAGCGGTACTGTTCCGTTTCGTCGAGGCGCGTATTGACATTGTCTATTTCGTCAAGTTCGTCGATATACTGAATTTTGGAACGGTCTTCGAAGGTACACCCGCCGATTAAGGAGGTTACTTCATCAGGCGTTACGCCGAATTGCATTGTGTTGTTATACCCGAAATGAGCCAAAACCGGCGCAAAGTAGTCGGAATCCCGCGGATAAACCGTACCGGCACCGATGCCGCCATTTACGGAACGTTTTAACCCGTCGTACACCCGTTCCGGAAAATATCCGGAATCGATAAAGAAGCCTTTTTCCACGGCGCTGAAGTATCCGCCCGCAGCCTTGATTTCTTCCAGAAATAAAACGGCCCGTTCTTTGATTTCCCGTACTTTTTCTTTCATATAGCCGGTATTTTTGATTTCCACAAGTTCTTTAAGACCGTCCATGCCGATGAGGGCTTGTTTTGCGGTATCGAGAGCTTCGATATTGTACATATGCCACGGCACATTGCGTCCTTCGTCGGGAGTAATCGTGGATTGAATATCGGCGCTTGTCAGTTTCGAAATCATTAAATTCAGAACGTGGGTAACAGTAGCTTCGCGGGTCGAAGATTCCATGTATTTGGTATTCATTTGAGCCCGGATCTTAAAGTCCGAAAAGAAATCCCTTAATGCCACCGCGAACGGCAAATTAATCCGCAAATCCGGGGCAGGGGAAGCAATCGGGGGTACCGTCGATAAAGCGATATGTTCTTTGTCGATTCCGGCTTTCAGGGAAAATACGCAATTAATCGCATGTTGAACCAAAAGTTCCGGCATGACCTTCCAGGCTACTTTGGCTGTGGCATTGGCATTGTGGGCGCCGTCGATTTGAAGCAATCCTCCGTAAGCCATAACTTTCTTGGCTTCCGCCGCATCCACAAACGATCTGACCATATTGATGTTGCGATACAGGACGTTGTATTGCGGGTCCTGATGGGCGCCGTTGACGCCTTCCTCCACAAACATTACGGCAATTTCCGGACCGGCAACGCCCGAAACATAGGAATGGTAATTGATTGGTCGTCCGACTTCGTCTTCGATTAAATCGAGGGCTTTTCTTTGGGCCCGCACTTGTTTTCGGGTAATCGGGACGCCTCCCACGCCTTGCGGGGTTCCTTCGATTAAACCGTCGAAATGCGATTGGCCGGCGGTTCTGATAACCATGATATGATCCGCTCCGTGCCAAGCGGCCATTCTCATTCTCCTGATATCGTCTTCAAACCTTCCCGATGCTATTTCGGTAGTGATGACTTGGACCGGTTGGGGATCGACTCCGTTAAAATACTTGGAAGCGGGCAGCGGCACATAATTTTTTAATGATTCCGAAGTGTCCGAATAAGTATATTGGTTTAAAAACTGGTTCGGAACTTTTTTGCGCCATGTCCAACCTCGGCGTCTTGGGGCATAATTTTCCAAATCGGTTAAGAGAGTGCGGATATCGAGTTTTTCGTTCGGTTTAAGCATGGCGGCCTCCGAAACTTTGTTTGACGAGGTCCCAACCTTGATTTTCCATTAAAGCAAGTCCTGCATCTCTTAACGGTAAGTTGGCGAGTCTGCTGTAGCGATAAACAACGTGTCCTGCGCCTTTACCGATTAAATCGTGTTCGATGGTCTTTTGCACGATTTGTTTGGCCTCCAAACTGGAAAAACCCATGCGCAACAATACTGAGCGTTCGATAGCCGGGGTTGTATGGTGGTAGGCCAAATCGACCAAAGGATTAACGATTTCTTCGGCCAGGTGCCAAAAGTAAGCTTTCAATGCTTCATCGCTTAAGTCTTTTAAATGTTCTCGTCTGGTCAAGTAATCATCCGGTCGGTATTTTTGGTTATCCATTCGCATCCTCCCATTCGATTTTCAATTCCCTTAATATATCTTTTACCTCGTCGAGCGAGGTATTGGTTTCTTCTTTCAAAAAGTTTAAATCTGCATTCGTTATTTTGGAATAACCTTTTAAGTAGTTGCGGATAAGCGAAGTTCTGATCTTTCGCAAATCCAAATCCTGTGCGACAATATCGGTTAACTTATCCGGTAGGATTATATTGGTTCCCGGGATTTCTTCCCTGGGGTTGCCGAAGAAGATGTCGATGCCGTTTTCCCGCGCAAAGGAAAGCTGGGCTTGGTGGTGTTTTCCCGCCCCGGTATATTCGCTTTCCTGCACCACGATGATTTCATCTTCCGGAAGTTCCTGGGCAATGCTGAAGGCTGCGGTCAAAGCGGTGTTTCCGGCTGGTCCTCTTTCCAATCCCTCCAAAACGGAAAGGGTTTCGGTCATAAAGAACACTTCGCCTTGATTGACCGTCACATAACGGTCCATGTAACGAAGAGGTCTTGCCGCCGATCGCGGAACATCGCTGCGGTCGGGATAAGTCGTAAAAGGAATCCCGAATCCGGTATGACCGGTAGTAAACGATTTTCGGTTGAAGTCATGGTCACTGGCCATATGAAGGCCGGCAAGATTTACGCTGGAAGCCACAATTTGGACCTTTTGGTCGGTGGCTTTTTTGATTCCTCGGACGGTACCGGTTAAGTTCCCTCCCCCTGCATTCGTTACAACTACCACATCAGGCACTCTTTGGGTGAGTCTTAAGCAATCCTCGACGATTTCCATACCTAAGGTTTCGATTCCGTTAACCGCAAACGGCGAGTAAAGCGAAGCATTATAATACCCCGTTTCTTCGATTAACCGTAAGAACACGTAAAACAGTTCCGGACCGACGGACAGTTGGACGACTTCGGCTCCGTATGCTTCGCAGGCACGGGCTTTTTCGATGATTTCTGGTTGCCCGATGCCGCGGGAATCGAAACACTCCTGAACAACGATGCACTTTAAACCGTATTTGGCGGCTTGCGAAGCGACTGCCGCACCGTAGTTGCCGGATGTAGCGGTAATGACTCCTTTAAAGCCCAAGGCTTTAGCCAAAAAACAGGCGAGGGAAGCTCTCCTGGCTTTAAAAGAACCCGAATCGTTACAGGCTTCGTCTTTTAAAAAGATGCGTGCTCCATTACCGGGTTTTGCGATTTTGCGAACCAAAGCGGTGATATTCTTCAGTTCTTTCAAAGGGGTTTGACCGACCCCGTGTTCGGCCTGGATTTGTTTGACCAAATCCAGCGGAATACTGTATTCGTTCATAAAGCCTTCGTAATCGAAGGAAAACAAACCTTTTTCGTATTTGGAATAATCGATCCCGGTGCTTTGGCGCATAATCTCGGCTTTGCGCTTGATGATGCTCTCGTAAGAATACCGGTCAGTCATTTTTCTCACCCCATAAGGCTTTTTTTACCTTATCTCTAATTAAGCGTAGTTCCGGAATGTCTTGACCGAAACTGTGCGTGTAATGGGGATTGACCCCCACCAAAGTGCCGGTTTCAATTCGTCCCGTGACGGTTCTGATTTCGGCTGTTTCCCCTATTTCGGTAGCTTTCAGAAGCGTCCCTTTCAGCCACATTTCCAAAGGCACCGGTTTCGTATCGTCCGGAAGGTGGGATGCCCTTTCGGCGGGGGAAAGGATAATCTTGTGAATCTCTACCCAGGTTCCGGATTTAATCATGGTCATTTACCTCAATCATCTTTCGGACATCCCCCATAATGGCGCGCGGAACCGGTAAATCCAACATCGTTTTTAAACCCGGCTTCGCATTGATGATATGGGGAATCATGTTGACGCAAATAGCGATGGTTCCGGTGCCGCCTTCCACTTCCGGAGTGATAGCCATCTTGATTTTCGGTTTGCCCTGCAAGGTTATATAATCGCCGGTTTGAATGCCTCCGAGCTGCGGTTCGATTTGTTGAGGGTGAAGCATCGTGAGTTTTTCTTCGCCCGAAATTATCGCATGCGCCATCATATTGACCCCCGCAACATGTCCCTTGGGGGCAAAACCGTAAGGGGATTTTCGGTCGACATCCGTAATAATCGGAAGCATTTCCTGTTCAAAACTTTCCACGTCCCAACCCAGGGCGTGGGCAATCATGCCGACGGATTCTTTGAAACCGACGTGTCCTGCCAACAGTCCTTTTTCCTTTAATTTCTGAAATTCGGAAACCGATAAGCCGACCCCTTGCTCGGTCATAACCGTTTCCCCGTAAGGGGACAAACTGTTGATGCGTCGGACTTCGATTTTATCGACGGTTTCCATGGCGCCGGTCAAAAGAATTACCAACAAGTCCATCATCAGACCGGGATTGATGCCCGCTCCGAGGACGCTTACACCGTTTTTCTTGGCGATTTGGTCCAATTCCTTTGCCAGGTCGGGGCGGTTGGCCCACGGAAAAGCCATTTCCTCTGCGGTCGTGATAACATTGACTTGGTGTTCCAAGAGCCATTTGATTTTCGGAAACGCTTTTTCCGTAAACGAATCCGTGCACAGCAAGGCTACATCAGGACAGACATTTGGAATGATTTCTTCAATCGTTTTTTTGACGATCAAATCGGGAGCCAGATTGCTAGTGGTTCCGATTAGGTCGCTTACCTTTTGGCCGACCAGTTTATCGAAACGGTCGCAGACACCGATGATTTCAAATCCTTGTTTTCGGGTAATCATTTTAGCCATTCCGGAACCCATGGCACCGAAACCCCAAATAACGACTTTAACCGCTTCCTTGCGCATATTACCTCCTTATTCCTTATAATATATTAAAGTTCCCGTTTTTTCTTCGACAGCCATTTTGGCATCCTTCAGCGAAGCAATTATGGCCTTTCGGTTTGGCATATGATCCACAAATGCCAAGGCAGCTTCGATTTTCGGTTTCATACTGCCGCTTTTGAAATGTCCTTCCTGTAAATAATTTTTCGCTTCTGAAACGGAAAGACGGGTTAAATTGACTTGTTCCTTGGTTCCGTAGTTCAAAGCAACGTACGGAACGCTGGTTAAGATAATCAAACGGTCGGCTTCGATAAGGTCCGCCAATAAACTGCTGGCATGGTCTTTATCGATAACAGCGGGAACGCCGTAAAGGACATTATCCTTTCGGACCACGGGAATTCCGCCTCCGCCCACGGTGATGACGGTAAAACCGTTTGCGACCATTTGTTTAACCGCTTCGAGTTCGACGATGGCTTGGGGTTTGGGGCTTGGAACCACTCTGCGGTAGCCTCTCCCTGCATCCTCCTTCATGACGTAATTTTGGGTTTCTTCTAAAATCTTCGCTTCTTTTTCACTGTAAAAGGCACCGATCGGTTTGGTCGGATTTTGAAAAGCCGGATCGTCAATAGATACTTCAACCTGGGTTACGATGGTTGCGACGTTTGGCTTTAAGTTTCGGTTTAACAATTCGGTCCTCAGAGCATTTTGCAAATGATAACCGATATAACCTTGGCTCATTGCTCCGCATTCCGGAAACGGCATTTCCGGTAAGTGGGAGTCGGTTTCAGAGGCTGTTTGAAAAGCCGAAAAAATCATTCCGACCTGGGGACCGTTGCCGTGAGTAATGATTACCTCGTGACCGCTGTCGATCAGATCCGCAAGCGGTTTGACGGTTTCTTTGACCAATTGTTTTTGTTCTTCCGGAGTATTGCCCAAAGCATTTCCTCCGAGAGCTACCACTATTCGCATAACAAGTCTCCGAGGGTCGCTACCATGACCGCTTTAATCGTATGAAGCCGATTTTCCGCTTCGTCGAAAACAACCGATTGCTTGGATTCAAAAACATCATCCGTAACTTCGATACCGTTAAGGCCGAACTTATCGTAAATTTCCCTGCCCACGGTTGTTTCGAGATTATGAAACGACGGTAAGCAATGCATGAAGAGAGCATTAGGTTTGGCCAAACTCATCAGTTTGGCGTTGACCTGATAAGGCATCAATAAATCAATCCGTTTAGCCCAAGCTTCCATAGGTTCGCCCATGGAAACCCAAACATCGGTATAAACAACGTCGACATCTTGCAAGCCTTCCTGGACATCGCTCGTCAGGGTGATTTTTGCCCCGGTCTGTTGGGCGATTTTTTGGCATTTGTCCACCAGCCATTGTTCCGGGAACAACTCTTTCGGCGCAACGGTTCGGAAGTCCATCCCCATCTTGGCGCAACCCACCATCAGGGAGTTGCCCATATTGTTGCGCGCATCGCCGACATAAGCGAACTTGATGCCTTTCAGAAAGCCTTTATGTTCGCGTATCGTCAGAAGATCCGCCAGAACCTGTGTCGGATGAAACCGGTCGGTTAAACCGTTCCAAACTGGAACGCCGGAATAGTGGGAAAGGATTTCCACCGTTTCCTGGGCAAAACCGCGGTATTCGATTCCGTCGTACATTCTGCCCAAAACTCTTGCTGTATCCTTGATACTTTCTTTTTTGCCCATTTGGGAACCGGTCGGACCGAGGTAGGTGACATTCATTCCTTGGTCGTATCCCGCAACCTCAAAAGCGCAGCGTGTCCGTGTGGAGTCTTTTTCAAACAATAAAACGATATTTTTGCCTTTGCAATACTGGATTTCCTTGCCTTGTTTTTTGGCTTGTTTCAGTTTTTGGGCCAAATCGAGTAAATAAGTTATTTCTTCCGGGGTAAAGTCGAGCAGCGTCAAAAAGCTGCGACCGTAAAATGCTTTGTTCATTGTTTCTTTTCTCCTTTTCTTTTTAGTTTATTTGTTTAACTGTTTATTTCGGTAAATTGTCGCGATAAAACGGCATACTCATGCAACGCGGACCTCCGCGACCCCGCGACAGTTCGCTGGAAGGTATTTCATGGACTTTGATGCCGTATTTGTCCAGGATGTCGTTTGTGATGTGGTTGCGTTCGTAGGCAATGACTTCGCCGGGTTTGATGGCCATGGTATTGGCGCCGTCGCTCCACTGTTCGCGGGCGGAAGAAATGATATCGGTTCCTCCGCAGGGGATTAAAGTAATCGGCCGATCCAGGTAAAGACTTAAGATTTGGTCGATTGGTTTTTCCAGCGGTTTAATGTTGAGTTTTTGGGTACGCTTTAAATCTTTGCTTACTTCGTAAACCTTAATTGCTGGCTGGAGTTCCTCGTGAATCGTAAACTTATCGTAATCGACCTGGGTGAAAATCGTATCGAGATGCATGAACGACCGGCTTTTCGGTATATCGAAAGCGAGCACCGTGGAAAACGAAGTATCGTGATGGTAGAAGAGGTTTTTGGCAAGTTTCTCGATACCTGCCGGATGCGTGCGTTCGCTGACCCCTACAGCCAGCAGATGTTGATTCAAAACCAGAATATCTCCGCCTTCGATGGTGGAAGGAAAGGAGCGTTCGTAATAGAACGGAAGGTTTTGCTTACTGTAGTAAGGGTGGTATTTGAAAATATAATCGCCGTAAATCGATTCGCGGCTTCTGGTTGAAGTGAACATTTTGCTCATGACGATGCCGTTTCCGACGATGCTGAAGGGATCGCGGGTAAAATATAGATTGGGCATCGGATCCGTTACAAACGGATAATCCCGGATGTAATCGGAGAGGGTCCGCTTTTGAAAATTGGGCACTTCGTCTTTTTTGATTCCCGCCATGGTTTTTTCGACCATAGCCTTGGTGCTGGAAAACGACATCAGATAAGCAAACAAAACTTCCGACAAAGTTTCGCTTGTGACATGCGCCTCGTGGATGAACTGTTTGATAAATTGATACTTGATTTCCAAATCCGCATCCAAGGTCTCGGCAACCAAATCCGCCAAGTACAACACTTCGATGTCGTTGGCCCGGAAAACGGAAGCAAAGGCATCGTGTTCCTCGATGGCAAGCGGAAGCCACGGTATGTCGTCAAACAATAAATTGGCTAACCATTTGGGTGTTAAATTGGCAATTTCCCCGCCGGGCCGGTGTACCAAGACTTTTTTTAGCGGTCCAATTTCGGAGTAAACTTGTAAGGGATGCATTTATTTTTTTCCTCCTTGCATAAATAATATCTTTTGTTGACAGTAGCGATTAATTGATTGTTTTGGTAATACAAACGGGGAATCCGATCGCTTAACATGCAGGTTGCATGGTAATTGTGGGTATGGTTGTCTTCCGTAAACTCATCTACCGAAATGTGTGGACCGATAAATTCCACTTTGGTGCCAATCGGATAAAACTTATCCAATCTGACAAAACAGTAATCCATACAAATCCGTCCCACGATTTTTTGGTAGTTATCTTCGACATAAACTTTTCCCCCTGTCATGGCTGGCATTATCCCGTCCGCATACCCAATCGCCACGGTACCGATCCATTCTTCGGCTTCGGTTTCGTAATCGCAGTTATAACCGACCTTGCTGCCTTTGGGTAACAGTTTGACATCGACCAAAGTCGAATATAAACTCAAAGAAGGCTTGAGGGCAAAAGGAAGAGCGAGATCTTTTTTCGGCAAAACACCGTTAATCATTAAACCGAGCCGGATTAAGTTGATTTCTTTGGGCAGGCGTTTGAGGGATGCCGCGGAATTGGTGATATGGACATAAGAAATGGTAGAAAGCGATAACTCCGAGGCTTTTTTAAAGATGGATAAAAACGAGGCCATTTGAAAGTGATAATAGGTTTCGTCGCTTGAAGGAGCGGTCGCCAGGTGCGAGTAAAGGCCTTCCAAAGAAAACCGAGGACTTTCGTTTAACAAATTAATAACCGTATCCAAATCGGGCAGTCTGATTCCCAACCGATGCAGACCCGTCTCGACTTTTAAATGGGTCCGAACCTTTGGTCCGGGATAGTTATGGACGGCGTTTTTTAACCATTCTACCGAAGTAATGCTTACAATCAGGTTGTTCCGGCTTACGAGTTCGAGATCGCTTAAGCGAACCAGACCGAAAACCAAAATATCTCCCCGGATACCGTGAAGCCTTAGTTCCAACGCTTCGTCAAGCGTTGCCACGCCAAAAAAGTCAACGCCGATGGTTTCCAGGGCTTTTGCAACCATAACGGAGCCGTGGCCGTAACTGTCTGCTTTGACAACCGCCAAGATTCTTTTGTCATGATAAAAATGTTTTTTTAAATTGGCTACATTTTCGATTACGTGATCAAGCTTTATTTCAATCCATGTATCACGATAAAAGCCTGCCATTTTTTCACCTCTTAACCATATTATACCATACAAGCGCTTTCAAAAAGGTCGAAATAAAAAGAAAGATAAAAGCATAGCTTTTAGCAAAGCTTTTTGCAAAACTTAAGCCTAATCTTTTGTCGATAATTTAATTAGTGAAAAAGCGTGCTTTTTGCGCCGTACATGGTATAATATTATAAACTAGTTTAGAGGTGACTTTATGGGACTTTTTGGTTTATTTAAACGCAAAGATAAAGAAAACCAACGCAAATATCAATTGGGAATGAAAAAAACCCGCAGTGGTTTGATGGGCAAACTCCAAAATCTTTTCTCCCACTACAATGAAATAACCGAAGATTTTTTCGACGAATTGACGGATATCTTTATTATGGCCGATATCGGCGTCGAAACGACACTCGATTTCATCGAAGAACTGAAAGCCGACGAACGGGTTAAAGATGTCAAAGATGTCAGCGAACTGCAGCCGATTATCGTCGATAAAATGTTCGAACTTTACCTTCAGCAGGAAATTGTCCGGGTCGACTTAAACGTGCAAAAAGACGGCCTGTCGGTCTTTCTTTTTGTCGGCGTGAACGGCAGCGGAAAGACGACTTCGATAGCCAAAGTGGCATATAAATTGAAACAGGAAAAGAAAAAAGTGTTGCTTGCGGCGGGAGATACCTTCAGGGCCGGAGCGGTCGACCAGTTGGCCATCTGGGCCGAACGGGTCGGAGTTGACATCGTAACCAAACCCGCCGGAAGTGATCCATCGAGCGTTATTTTCGATGCCCTGCAAAAGGCCAAAAAAGAAAAATACGATGTCTTGTTGTGCGATACAGCGGGACGATTGCAAAACAAAACCAATCTGATGAAAGAATTGGAAAAAATGCATAGGGTTATCGAACGGGAAGTTCCGGGTGCTCCGCACGAAACGCTCCTCGTAATCGATGCGACAACCGGCCAAAACGGTTTATCCCAGGCGGAAGCGTTTATGGAAGTAGCCAAAATCACCGGGATTATTCTAACCAAACTGGACGGTACGAGCAAAGGTGGAATTGTCCTGGCGATTCGCGACAAATACCATATTCCGATTAAAATGGTTGGTTTGGGAGAAAAACTCGACGACTTGGAACCGTTTGACCTGGAAGAGTATATCGCAGGGTTGTTTGTGGAATTGGAGGACGAAGATGCCTGATTTAATGCAAAAAAAGCATTATTACAATTGTCTTTACGGTTTTTATGGTAAACTATTAACCGACAAACAACAACAAATCTTTGAACTTTCGTATTATCAGGATTGGAGTTTGGCGGAGATTGCGGAAGAACTGCACATTTCCCGCAATGCCGTTTTTGATACGCTGAAAAAAGTCGAAAATCTGTTGGAAGGGTTTGAAGAAAAACTGGCGCTTTATGCCAAAGATAAGGCGCTTCAGGAACTCCTCAAAGCCTATGAAAGCAAAGTAAATCAGGCAGGACAGGAACTAATCAAAAAAATCAGAGAAATGGAGTGATAATATGCCGTTTGAAAGTTTAAGCGAAAGGCTCCAAATGGCTCTTCGCCGGTTAACGGGAAGAGGAAGAATCAACGAAAACGATGTCGACGAAGTAATGAAAGAAGTGCGGGTTTCGCTTTTGGAAGCTGACGTCAACTATAAAATCGTCAAACAATTTACGGCCGAGGTCAAAGCCAAATGTTTGGGCGAACGCGTCATGAAATCCTTGACGCCGGGCGACCAGGTTTTAAAGATTGTCAACGAAGAACTTAAGAAACTGATGGGTGACGAAGCCGTTCCGATCAACCTGAAAAAAAGCGGTACGAGCATCGTTTTGATGGCCGGCCTTCAGGGAAGTGGTAAAACGACCCATGTAGGAAAACTGGCCCAATATTTGCGAAAAACTTATAATTTAAGACCGTTGATGGTGGCGGCGGATATTTACCGTCCTGCAGCCATCAACCAATTGGTTACCATCGGAAAACAGCTCGATATTGATGTTTTCGAACTGGGAATCATGCAAAAACCGCAGGCTATCGTTAAACGTGCTTTGCAATATGCCAAAGAAAAAAACTATAACCTGATTTTGATCGATACCGCCGGTCGGCTGCACATCGACGAAGATTTGATGCAGGAGCTGGTGGAAATCAAAGAAATCGCGAATCCCGACGAAATTTTATTGACGGTCGATGCGATGACCGGTCAGGATGCAGTTAACGTGGCTCTGAAATTCCACGAAAAACTGAATATCACCGGCTGTCTCTTAACCAAACTTGACAGCGACACCCGGGGCGGTGCCGCGCTTTCGATTCGCTACATGACCAATATTCCGATTAAATTTGTCGGTATGGGCGAAAAACTCGACCAGATCGAAGTATTCCATCCGGACCGGATGGCAAGCCGAATTCTCGGCATGGGCGATGTCCTCACTCTAATCGAAAAAGCAACCGAAAACATCGATGAAACCGATGCGATGAAAATGGCGGAAAAACTCCAAAAAGGTTATTTCGGTTACAACGACTTTTTGAAGCAAATCCGGATGATCAAACGCATGGGTTCCATGAAGAGTCTTTTGGGCTTGATTCCGGGTTTGGGTGCCAAACTGAAAAATATCGAAATCGACGACAAACAGTTTTCTTATATCGAAGCCATCATCGGTTCCATGACCGAAGAAGAACGGCGCAATCCCGATCTGCTTGCCAACAACCGCAGCCGTAAGGAACGGGTCGCCAAAGGCTCCGGCCGCAGCTATCAGGAAGTCAATGCCTTAACCAAACGGTTTGATGATATGCGCAATCAGATGAGAGCCCTACTCGGCATGAGTGAAGAACAAATGGAAAAGGCCGCTCGTACCGGTGCCGTTCCCAACATGATGCAACCGAAGGTTCATAAAGGAAAAGGAAAAAACAAAGGAAACCGTCGTTACTTTTAAAATAAAAAATGCCTAGGGTTATTCCCTGGGCATTTTGTTAATTCCAAATTGAGGATTATTAAATTCTTTTTTACTTATTTTTCCGCTTATTTAATTTATTGGCTTAAGGGGGAAAATGTGGTATACTTATATAAAAGAAAATTAATTTTTGGATAAACGCCTGAGGGCGATTTTGACAAGTTCGCCCGTCGACGTTTGGTCGTCAAAGGATAAATCTTTGGTCACCGCCCGGATTTCGGTAGTCTTATATCCCAAAGCTTTTAAAGCCGATTCCACTTCCGCAAGTTTCGGATTGACAGGACCCGGAGCTTCGTCGAATTTCAATTTGCCTTTCAAATCGAGAATGATTTGTTGGCTGATTTTTTGACCGATGCCCGGAAAAGCGTTGAAATAACGCGGATTGCCGGCTTCAATTGCCTTAACGATTTCTTCGGGTGTGCTGCTCGCCAGAATTGCCAATGCCCCTTTAGGCCCCAAACCTTTGACGTTGATGAGACGCAGGAAAAGATTTCTTTCTTCCGGGGTGGCAAAACCGAATAATTCGATTGCATCCTCGCGAACGTGCTGATATAAATACAAGGTGATTTTGCTTCCCAAAGCAAACGAATACGGATTGGGAACGCGGACCAGATATCCGATATCATGGCATTCGATTGTGATATCGGTTCCGGATATTTGCGTGATTTCACCTTTGATATAGCGATACATATTAACACCTCTGATAACAATTATATCATATTACCTGATAAAAGCAAGACGAAACAATCATAATAAAAGAAAGGACTTTTAAAATGATGGATCAAAAAATATTAACCCAACAAGCCATCGAAGGGGACGAAGTGGAGCAAACTTTAAGACCGAAATGGCTGAGCGAATATGTCGGTCAGACGGCTCTGAAAGAAATGCTGACCATTTTTATCGCCACCGCAAAACAACGCAAGGAAAGCCTTGACCATGTGCTTTTGTACGGTCCTCCGGGACTCGGAAAAACCACCTTGGCATATATTATTGCAAGCGAAATGGGCACCAATATCAAAGTTACTACCGGCCCGGCGTTAACGAGACCCGGTGATTTGGCAGCCATTCTTTCGAGTTTGGATGCGGGGGATGTGCTTTTTATCGACGAAATCCACCGGATTCCGAAAGTTGTCGAAGAAATGCTTTATTCCGCCATGGAAGATTATGCGATCGATATCATTCACGGCAAAGATTCCACCGCGCAGACTTTGCGCATCGAACTGCCGCCTTTTACTTTGGTCGGCGCAACGACAAGATTCGGCGATTTGACTTCGCCGCTCCGGGACCGGTTCGGCATTGTCCATCAGCTGAATTATTACAGTAACGAGGAATTGCGGCAGATTATCAACCGCACTTCGCGTATTTTTAATTTTCCGATTGAACAAGATGCCAGTTTCGAACTGGCCAAACGGTCGCGGGGAACCCCCCGGATTGCCAATCGCTTGTTTAGAAGGATCCGCGATTTTTCGCAGTATCACAACGAGGATAGCATCACCCTGACAAGAACCGAATATGCACTTGATAAACTCAATATCGACAAAGCGGGCCTCGATCAAACGGACCGTCAATATTTGCTCTGTTTAATCGAACGTTTCCACGGGGGACCGGTCGGACTCGAAGCTTTATCCGCCACCATTTCCGAAGAAACAGTAACCTTGGAAGACGTTAACGAACCGTATCTTTTACAGGAAGGCTTTATCCTTCGCACGCCACGGGGAAGAGTCGCAACCGAAAAAGCCTATACTCATTTGGGCATCAAACGCGGAGGATTACTATGAGAGTCGATGAATTTGATTATTATCTTCCCCCGCACCTAATTGCACAGACGCCGCTTGAGAAAAGAAGCGATTCGCGTCTAATGGTGGTTAACCGCCGTACGGGGGAATTAAAACACCGCTATTTCTACCAAATCGGGGATTTTCTGACCGAAAACGATTGTTTGGTAATCAACGATACCAAAGTTTACCCGTCGCGGTTATTCGGCGAAAAGACCGACACCAAGGCCAAAGTCGAAGTGCTTTTGCTTAGGGAAATCAAAAAAGATACCTGGGAAGCTTTGACCAAACCCGCGCGACGCATCAAAAAAGGCACAGTAATCTCCTTTGGGGACGGACTGCTTAAAGCCACCTGCATCGAAGAAGAGGAAGAAGGCATCCGGGTTTTCGAATTGGCTTATCATGGTTTGTTAATCGAAATCCTGGAAAGAATCGGCACGATGCCCCTACCTCCTTATATCCGAAAAACCCTGAAAGACCAGTCGCGTTATCAGACGGTTTATGCCCACGAATACGGCAGCGCCGCGGCACCTACGGCGGGACTACACTTTACCGAGGAAATTTTGGCCGGTCTGAAAGCAAAAGGTGTAACCATCTGTTATGTAACATTGCATGTCGGACTAGGAACATTTCGCCCGGTAACAAGCGAGGTTGTGGAAGAACATCACATGCATTCGGAGCATTATTATATGAACGAAGAAACTGCAAACACCCTAAATGAAGCCAAAAAGCAGGGAAAACGGATTGTTGCAGTGGGGACAACATCGACCAGAACCTTGGAAACCATCAGGCAAAAATACGGCAAATTCGTGGCCTGCAGCGGCGAAACGGATATTTTTATTTATCCTCCGTACGAATTTAAAGCCATCGATGCTTTGATTACGAACTTTCACCTGCCGAAATCGACGCTTCTGATGCTTGTTTCGGCTTTTGCCACCAAGGAAATCATGCTTAATGCTTACAAAAGCGCGATTGAAAAGGAATACCGCTTCTTTTCGTTCGGCGATTGCATGTTAATCGAGTAAAACCGCCTGGTTTTTCTTTAAGCCCATATGATTGCAAGGAAAGTTGAAATTTGGTATAATTAATCAAAAGGGGAATATATGGATAATAGTTTAGCGATTTATTTATTTCATCAGGGCACAAATTATTACAGTTATCGCTTTATGGGAGCGCAGTACTCTCCCGATAAAACCGTTTTCCGGGTTTGGGCACCCAATGCTATGGCGGTGCATGTCGTGGGCGATTTTAACGACTGGAATCTTTTTTCGCATCAGATGGTAAAAATCACCAAAGAAGGCCTTTGGGAGGCAACGATTGCCAATGTGGCCGAATATGCCCATTATCAATATGCGATTTTGACCAAAGACAAGAAGTGGATTTATAAATCCGATCCGTTTTCCTTTCATTCGGAACTGAGACCGAAAGTAGCATCCAAAGTTTATAACCTGGACAATTACCGGTTTCAGGATCACGAATGGATGGAACAGCGCAAGAAAAACGACCACCATCAGAAACCGATGAACATTTACGAAGTGCACCTGGGCTCGTGGCGGAGGTATGCGGACGGGAATGTTTTCGACTATCGCAAACTCGGCGACGAATTGAGCAAATACGCCAAGGAAATGGGTTATACCCATCTGGAAATCATGCCGATTTACGAATACCCTTTGGACGAATCCTGGGGTTACCAAGTCACCGGCTTCTTTTCGCTGACTTCCCGTTACGGGACGCCGGCCGATTTCAAAGTTTTTGTCGATACCTGCCACCAAGCCGGCATCGGGGTCATCGTCGATTGGGTTCCCGGTCATTTTTGCAAGGATGCCCACGGCCTGATCGAATTTGACGGTTCGTTTCTATATGAACATCCCGATCCGACCCGGAGGGAACACAAAAGTTGGGGCACCCGCTGTTTCGATTACGGCCGGCCCGAAATCCAAAGCTTTTTGGTATCGAGTGCCATGTATTTGTTGGAAGAATGCCATGTGGACGGGCTCAGGGTGGATGCGGTGGCATCGATGCTTTACCTGGATTATGACCGCACCGAATGGCACCCCAACAGTTTCGGCACCAACATCAATTTGGAAGCAATGGCTTTTATCAAAAAACTGAACCAAATCGTGCATGAATATCACCCGGGCGTGATAACGGTTGCGGAAGAGTCGACGACTTTTCCGGATATCACCAAGTCCGTTTCGGACGGAGGCTTGGGATTCGACTATAAATGGAATATGGGCTGGATGAACGATACTTTGACGTATTTTTCCAATGACCCGATTTACCGACAATATCTGCATAATAAAATAACTTTTCAGATGACTTATATTTATTCCGAGCATTTTATTTTGGCTTTGTCGCATGACGAAGTCGTTCACGGCAAAAAATCGCTCTTAAATAAAATGCCCGGGGGTTACGAAGATAAATTCTTCGGTTTACGGGCTTATTTGGCTTACATGATGAGCCATCCGGGCAAGAAGCTGACCTTTATGGGTTATGAGTTTGGCCAGTTTATCGAATGGAATGAACGCCGGGAACTCGACTGGTTGCTATTGCAATACGAATCCCATCGGGATTTGCAAACCTTTGTCAAATATCTGAACCGCTTGTATTTGCAATATCCCGCTTTATACGAAAACGATACTTCCTGGGACGGTTTCTGCTGGGTTAATCCGGATGATGCCGGCCACAATGTTTTTTCTTATTATCGCTTAAGTCCGAATAACGACGATATCTTGGTCATCTGCAACTTCTCCGGATCCGGTTGGCCAGGTTACGAATTGAATGTCGACAACGGTCAGTACGAATTGATTCTTGCCACCCGGGGATTTGACGATATTCCCAAGAAAACCAAAGTAAAAAACAACCGAATGAAACTTGATTTGCCACCACTTTGTGGAATATATTATAGGAAGGTAAAAAGGAAAGATGTATAACAAAAAGAAATGTATCGCGATGCTGCTTGCGGGGGGACAAGGCAGCAGGTTAAAAGCGCTGACGACTACCATCGCCAAACCCGCTGTTTCTTTCGGCGCAAAATACCGCATTATTGATTTTACCCTCTCGAATTGCACCAATTCCAACATCGATACCGTAGGGGTATTGACCCAATATCAACCGCTTCTTTTGAACGAATACATCGGCAACGGTTCGCCGTGGGATTTGGACCGAACCTTCGGCGGCGTGCACATTTTGCCGCCGTATCAGGCCAAAAACCGTACCGATTGGTATAAAGGCACAGCCAATGCGATTTACCAAAATCTACATTTCATCGAACGTTACGATCCCGAACATGTTTTAATTCTTTCCGGCGACCATATTTATAAAATGGATTATTCGGAAATGCTGCAATACCATATCGAAAAGGATGCCGATTGCACCATCGCAACTTTGGAAGTAAGTTTGGAAGAAGCGAGCCGTTTCGGAATCATGAACACCGACGAAGAAAATATCATCTATGAGTTTGAAGAAAAACCCGCAAAACCGAAATCGACCAAAGCGTCGATGGGTATTTATATTTTCAAAACCGAAAAATTGGCTCATTATTTGAAACTGGACGAAGCCACACCGGGTTCCCAAAACGATTTCGGTAAAAACATTATTCCGATGATGCTTGAAAACGGCGAAAAAATGGTTGCCTATCCTTTCCAAGGTTATTGGAAAGATGTCGGTACCATCGAAAGTCTGTGGAGCGCCAATATGGATTTAATCGGAGATAACCCGAAGTTTGATATTTACGACCCGTTCTGGCGGATTCATTCGCGCAATATCGGTATTCAGCCGCACTTTATCGGAGAAAAGGCGCAAGTGGTCAATTCGCTCGTTTCCGGGGGTGCCACGATTGAAGGAACCGTTATTAACAGCGTTATCGGTCCGCGCGTCAAAATCGAAAAAGGCGCATTTGTCAAAGACAGCGTTATTTTTTCCAACAGCGTGATTCACGAAGACGCCAAAGTCTTCTACAGCATTATCGACGAGGAAGTTCACATCGATAAAGGTGCAACAATCGGCGCCGAAAAAGCCGAATCCGTGGGAATTGCCGTCGTGGGACGCCACGTGGTAATTAAAGAAAAAGAAGTTATTCCGGCGGGTGCCAATATCGAAGAACCCGACCCAAATTCTCGGAAAGGAAATAAATGTTCATGCGAGCTTTAGGAATTATCTTTTCAGATTTACATACCGATACCGTTGATGAATTAACCCGGTTTCGCACGCTTGCTTCGGTTCCTTTCGGCGGAAGATACCGTTTGGTGGACTTTGCTTTGTCCAATATGGTGAATGCGGGGATTACGCGGGTCGGCATCATTGCCAAACGCAATTATCAGTCTTTGATGGACCACATCGGTTCCGGTAAGGATTGGGATCTCTCCCGCCGTAACGGTGGGGTTACGATTTTCCCGCCTTTCGGAAATTACCGCTCGGACAGTCTTTATGCCAACCGTTTGGAAGCGATTAAAGGCCTGATGGGCTTTATCTCCAAAGCCAACGAAGAATATGTTCTGATGGTGGACTGCGACAGCGTCAATGTCATCGATTACCATCAGGTTATCCAGGAACATGAGGAAAGGAATGCGGATATCACCGTGGTTTACCAAAAAGCGGAAATCACTCCGGATTTGCATCCTCATATGAGTCTGACAATCGGCGAAGCGGGCAGAGTGACTTCCGCGTCTTTAACGAGCGATGTCGGCACCACCGCCAACATGGCCGTCAATGCCTGGGTTATCAAACGCAAATTGTTGTACAATTTAATCGACGAGGCCTTAGCCCACGGCGCCAACAATTTCGAACGTGATATCATTTTGCATAACACTTCGCTTTTAAACATTTACGCATCGGAATATGAAGGACCGTACCTTCACATCAGTTCCTTGGCTACTTATTTTGCCAACAATATGAAACTCCTTGATTCCCAAGTCCGGGCCGAAATATTCGAGCAGAAAAATCAGGCGATTTACACCAAAGTCCGCGACTCCGCTCCGACCAAGTACGGAAAGGATGCGGTGGTGGAAAGATGTTATATTGCGGACGGATGCGTAATCGAAGGAACCGTGCGGAACAGTATTCTCTTTAGGGGAGTCAAAATCGGCAAAAACACGGTTGTAGAAAACTCCATCCTGATGCAGGATACCATTACCGGCGAACACGTAAAACTGAATTGCGTGGTAGCGGATAAAAATGTCACCATTCGCGACCGGCGCAATTTATCCGGATGCGAAACCATCCCTTATTATTTGGGAAAAAATGTCATGGTCTAAGGAGGTAATATGGAAGATAAAAAAATCGTTTTTATCGCTTCTGAGTGTCAACCTTTCTTTGCATCGGGGGGTTTGGGCGATGTCATCGGCTCGCTTCCCCAAAAAATAGCCAGCGCGAGCGAAGCGACCGTAAGCGTTATTTTGCCGCTTTATTCGAAAATCAACCCCGCCTGGCGCAACAAACTGCTCTATGTCGGACAAATGACGGTTCAGCTGGCCTGGCGCAAGCAGTATTGCGGGATCTTCAAATATGAAGCCAAAGATGTAACCTATTATTTTTTGGACAACGAATATTATTTCAAACGTTCGAACTTCTACGGCTACTTTGACGACGGCGAACGCTTTGCGTTCTTTGCCAAAGCCGGTCTCGATGCCATCCTGTATTTGAATTTAAAACCGAATATCGTGCACTGCCACGATTGGCAGACCGGTTTGGTGCCGGTTTACCGCAGAACCCATTACGGGGACAATCCGGTTTTTGCCCGCACCAAGTTTGTCTTTACGATTCACAACATCGAATACCAAGGTATTTTTGCGAACGACTGGGATGTTTTGGAAGATACCTTTGGCATCTCCCGCTTTGACAGCCATCTGTTGGAGTATAAAGGTTCAATCAATATCATGAAGGGCGCGATGGAAACCTCGCATATCGTTACCACGGTCAGTCCTACCTATGCCAAAGAAATCTTGTCCCCGGAATACGCACACGGCTTGGAGTATGAAGTCGAACGGGTCAAACATAAATTGGTGGGTATCCTTAACGGCATCGACAAAAAATTTTACAGTCCATCCAAAGACAAAGCGCTGTTTGTGAATTATAATTCCAAAAGCGTAGAAAATAAGGTAGAAAACAAAATCGAATTGCAAAAAATGCTGAATTTACCGGTTGACAAATCGATTCCATTAATCGGGATGGTCACAAGACTAGTAGCCCACAAGGGATTGGATCTTGTCAAAGGCATGATAGAAGAATTGCTGATTGAAAAAGTGCAAATCGTCATGCTCGGAACCGGTGACATTCACTTCGAAGGATATTTCAAAGATTTGGAGAACAAATTTGGTTCGAAATTGCGCGTCATCATCGCTTACAATCCTGATTTGTCGCGCAAGATTTACGGCGCCAGCGATATCTTCCTGATGCCTTCGAAAGCGGAACCGTGCGGCTTGGCCCAAATGATTGCATCGCGCTACGGCTCGATTCCGATTGTGCGCGAAACGGGAGGGCTTGCCGACAGTATCAAAGACTTTTCCGGGGAAAACGGAAACGGATATACTTTTGCCGAATACAGTTCCAGAGCGCTTCTGTCAACCCTCAGACGGGCTTTGAACGATTATCAAAACCCGGACGATTGGATGAAAAAAGTTCATACGGTTATGGAAACGGATTTCGGTTGGACGAAATCGGCCAAAGAATATCTCAAAATGTATGAGCAAGTTTTAAAACAATAATGAATATGAGCTTACTAGAAATGAAGGAGAACCAATGACAGAACATGAAGTTAAAAAAATCGTCGAGAACAAATTAGCCCATTATTTCGGGGTCTTGCCGACCGAGGCCACTTTGGAACAAATGTATAAAGCAGTCAGCTTATCGGTCCTCGATTTGTTGATGGAAAAAAAGAAACAATTTAATCGCAAGGTAAAAGCAAGTAAAGCCAAACGGGTTTATTACTTGTGCATGGAGTTTTTAGTCGGGCGTTCTCTGAAGACTAATTTGTATAATTTGGGAATCGTCGAATCTTACCAAAAAGCCTTGAAAGGGTATGGCTTTTCACTTGATGACCTCTATGAACAAGAACCGGATGCCGGTCTCGGCAACGGCGGTTTGGGAAGGCTTGCGGCTTGCTTTATGGATTCCCTTGCCAGTTTGCAATATCCGGCTACCGGCTTTTCCATCCGTTACGAATTCGGTTTATTCAAACAAAAAATGGTTGACGGCTGGCAAACGGAAGTACCCGATGTTTGGCTTCCGGGCGGCGAAGTGTGGCTGATTCCGCGCAGCGACCGAATCAAAACCGTCAAATTCGACGGTTGGGTAAGCGAACACTTCGAAGAAGGACATATGCGGGTTGAATACCACGACTATAACGAAGTCGAAGCTGTTCCATACGACTTGTTGATTTCAGGCGGCGACTCCGAAGGTATTTCGACTTTGCGCCTGTGGCGGGCCCGAAGTTCTACACAGTTCGACATGAAATCTTTCTCCGAAGGGGATTATCTCAAAGCTTTACAGGCCAGCCATGAAGCGGAACTGATATCCAAAGTTTTGTATCCGTCCGATGACCATTCCCAAGGCAAGAGCCTGCGGCTGAGACAACAGTATTTCTTGGTCAGCGCCTCGATTCAGGATATTTTGGCGGATCATTTGAAACGGTATCACGATTTGCATACTTTGAGTCAATATGCGATTATCCATATCAACGATACCCATCCGGCGCTCTGTATTCCGGAATTGATGCGGATACTGATGGATGACTATTGTTTCGGTTGGGACGAAGCTTGGCAGTTAGTTACGAACACCGTAGCTTATACCAATCATACCGTTATGGCGGAAGCTCTTGAAGTTTGGGACGAAACCATGATTGCTCAGGAATTACCGCGGATTTACCAAATCATCAAAGAAATCAACCAACGTTATTCCCGGATGCTTTGGGAAAAATATCCGGGCGATTGGAACAAAATCAATCGTATGGCTGTTATCGCCAACCATCAAATCCGGATGGCCAATCTGAGCGTTATCGGCAGTTTCTCGGTTAACGGGGTATCGGCTTTGCACAGCGATATCATCAAACGGACACTGTTTAACGATTACTATCAGTTGACGCCGGAAAAATTCACCAATGTCACGAACGGTATTGCCCACCGGCGTTGGCTTAACCAATCCAACCCGTTGCTTGCAAAGCTGCTGGACGAAACCATCGGTCACGGATATTACCATGATGCGAGCGAACTCAAGAAGTTTCGCGCTTATGAAAACGACCTTGAGGTTTTGAAACGCTTAAAGGAAATCAAATACCAAAACAAAGTTGCTTTTGCGGACTATGTGTTCCAAAAACAGGGCATAAAAATTGATCCGGAAACCCGCTTTGACGTTCAGGTCAAAAGGCTACACGAATACAAGCGGCAGCTGTTAAACGTCCTAAAGATTATCAGTCTTTACAACCAATGGAAAGAAAATCCGGACCTTAATATGACTCCTCAAACCTTTATCTTCGGAGCGAAAGCGGCACCGGGCTATTACGTGGCCAAAGAAATCATTCAATTGATTAATTATCTAAGCAAAGAAATAGACCTTCATCCGGAAATCAGAAGGAAACTGAATGTGGTTTTCTTGGAAGATTACAATGTGACGCTTGCAGAAAAATTGATGCCGGCCAGCGAAATCAGTCAACAAATATCGTTGGCGGGAAAAGAAGCGAGCGGTACCGGCAATATGAAATTCATGATCAACGGTGCGGTTACCATCGGTACGATGGACGGAGCGAATGTGGAAATCTGCGATGCGGTCGGAGACGACAATATTTTTATTTTCGGCTTAACCGCTCCAGAAGTCAACGATTTATGGAAAGCGGGTTACAATTCCACTTATTATTACAACAACAACCGGGAAATACGCGAAGTCATCGGTGCCCTCAAGAAAGGCTTTGCCGGAAAGAGTTTCGAAAATATCGCCAACTACTTGCTCACCAACTGGGGAGTAGCTGACCAATATATGTGTCTGGCGGATTTCGAAAGTTATATGAAAGCCCATCAATTGATGGACCAAGTATATCAGGACGAAGTACGCTTCAACCAAATGTCGTTAATCAATATCAGCGAAGCGGGAAGGTTTGCGGCCGACCGCAGCATCGAAGATTATGTCAAGCGCATTTGGCATTTAACCAAAGTAAAATAATTAAAAAAAACAATAACAAAACGTTAATGTGTAGTGAATGAAGGAGATTATGATGGAAGAAAAAAGAATTAAAATTGGAATTCTAACTTCAGGCGGTGACGCCCCGGGAATGAATGCGGCTATCCGCGCCGTTGTCCGTGCCGGCGAATATTATGGTGCGGAAGTTTACGGAATTCAGGACGGTTATAAAGGAATGTTCGAAGGCGGAAAATATATTTTCCGCATGGACCGCAGATCGGTAACCGATATTATCACGCGCGGCGGAACAATCCTTGGAACTGCCCGAATGAAAGATTTCGTCAAAGACGAAAACCGTTTAATCGGTATCAACAATTTGAAACAACTCGGTATCAGTTATCTGATAACCATCGGCGGCGACGGCACATATCAAGGCGCCAAACGGCTGACCGAACTCGGCATGCCTTGCATCGCTTTGCCGGGCACAATCGATAACGATATCCCATCAACCGATTTTACGATTGGTTTTGATACGGCGCTTAATACCGCGCTTGATGCATGCGATAAATTGCGCGATACCTCGAATGCACACCAACGCTGTTCCATTATCGAAGTTATGGGACGGTATTGCGGCGACATTGCGTTGGCTGTGGGAGTTGCGGCTGGAGCCGAAGTAGTTATTCACAGCAAAGAAACTTTCAACCTGGAAGAAATCCTGGCCGAAGCCAAGACCTGGAAAGCGCAAAACAAACGCCATGCTTTGGTCGTTGTGGCCGAACACGTTACCGATGTTCATGAATTGGCCCGGGAAATCGAAGAAAAATCCGGCTTCTCCTGTCGGGCGACGATTCTCGGTCATATTCAAAGAGGAGGTTCACCGACAGCTCAAGACCGCATTCTTGCTTCGCGGATGGGACATGCCGCTGTACTGGCAGCTCTCGGGGGACGCGGCGGTATCGCTATCGCAATCAAAAACAATGAAATAATCGAAATTCCTTTAGCCGAAGCATTAACCGCAAAGAAAAATATGTTCAAAAACTTTGATGAGCTGATGCACATCTTATCTTGAGGAGTTCATAATGAATCATTTTTTATGCAAAACCAAAATTGTGGCAACCATTGGACCGTCCAGTCGATCCAAAGAAACGATTAAAAACCTAATTTTAGCGGGGATGGATGTTGCCAGACTGAACTTTTCTCATGGCAGCCATGAGGAACATTTGGATAACATCAATAAGATTCGCGCTGCCAATCAGGAATTGGGAACCGAAATTGCCATAATGTTGGACACCAAGGGACCGGAAATCCGTACCCATGATTTTGAAAACGGCAAGGTTACCTTGAAAAAAGGCAATAAAGTTCGCATTGCCATGCATGAAGTATTGGGAACCGAAGAAAAGTTTTCGGTTACCCATACGGATCTAATCAACGATGTCGAAGTCGGTAATATCCTTTTGGTCGATGACGGAAATTTAACTTTGCAAGTATTGTCAAAAGATTATGACAACCAGGAATTGGTGTGCTTAATCGAAAACAACGCGACGCTGAAAAACCGGCGGGGCATCAATGTTCCATCGGTCAAGTTAAGTTTACCGTTTTTGTCGGAACAGGACAAAAAAGACTTGGCTTTCGGTTGCGAAAACGAAGTGGATTTTGTTGCGGCTTCCTTTGTTTCCTGCCCGGAAGATATTATCGAAATGCGTAATTTCCTAAGAGAACATGGCGGGAAAGGTATCCAAATCATTGCCAAAATCGAAAACACGATGGGTATCCGCAATTTCGACGAAATCTTAAGCGTTGCGGACGGAATTATGGTGGCCAGGGGCGATCTCGGCGTCGAAGTTCCGATTCACGAAGTACCGATTTTTCAACGTTCCATCGTGTCCAAATGCCACTTTGCGAATAAACCCGTAATAGTGGCTACGCAAATGCTGGAATCGATGCAATACAATCCGCGGCCGACCCGGGCGGAAGTCAACGACGTTGCCACGGCGGTTTTATCCGGCTGCGACGCCATCATGTTAAGCGGCGAAACGGCTTCGGGACTATATCCGGTCGAATCGGTAACCATGATGAATACGATTGCCCTGCGGATGGAAGAAGAAATCAATTACAAAGAATTGATGCTGCGGGCGCAGGAAGCGCGCGTCAACGATATCGCTTCGACCATAGCTTTAAGCGTTGCGGATGCGGCGCACCAGCTCCCTGTTTCGGCGATTCTCACTCCGACCATGTCTGGTTTTACGGCGCGGGCGGTTTCGCATTTTCGGCCGAAAGCACCGATAATTGCAGTTACGATGAACCGTAAAGTTATGCGCAGTCTTGCTTTGAGTTGGGGCGTTTTCCCGATTTTGGCGGTCTTGCAGGATAATTTTGAAAATGTCATTCAACAAGCCATCAAAGAAGCGAATAAAAAGTTTGAGTTTGCCCCTGGTGATATGGTCATTGTAACTGCGGGCATCCCTTTGAATATTGCCCGTACTACCAACATGATGAAAATCGAAATCATCAAATAAACCAAGGGGGTTTTAAAATGTCGAAACCGATAATTCAGTTGGAAAATATCAGCAAGTATTATACCGGTGCCGGCGGTGTCGGCCTTGGTCTCCGTAAGGTCAATTGCTCTTTTAGTTTGGGCGAATTCGTGATTATCACGGGACCGAGCGGATCGGGTAAAACAACCCTTCTTAATGTAATAAGCGGAATGGATACCTATGAAGAAGGTATCCTTTACATTAATGGGGAGGATTCAACCTATTTCGGGCCCAAAGAGTACGAAGAATACCGGCGCAATTATATCAGTTTTATTTTCCAAAATTACAATTTGGTAGATTCTTTTACTGTTTATCAAAATGTGGAACTGGCTTTAATCGCCCGCGGTTTGTCGAAAACCGAAAGACAGGATAAAGTTCTGCAAATAATCGACGAAGTCGGTTTATCCCATCGAAAAAAACACCGTGTCACGCAGCTTTCGGGCGGTGAAAAACAGCGGGTAGCGATTGCCAGAGCGTTGGCCAGCGATGCCCCGATTATGGTGTGCGATGAAATAACCGGCAATCTCGATAAAAAGACGAGCGAAGAAATTATTGCTTTGCTTCGCAAGGTCAGTTACAACAAATTGGTCTTATTGGTATCCCATGATATCGAAGAAGCAATCATGCATGCGACGAGAGTTATCACGATGCACGACGGGATGATCGAAAGCGATGTGGAAACGGGGCAAAAACCTCAAAGCGATATCGCTTTGATCATTCCGGAATCCAAATCGGTGGCGACCAAAACCGCTGTCGATTTGGGTATCCGCTTTTTGTTTTCCACGCCGAAAAAGTTGGTGTTGTTGCTGTTTATATTTATGGTACTCAATATCCTTTCGGCTTATGCTTATTCGCTTTATGCTTTCAGCGATTCCAACTTAGGCGGCGGCTATTGGGTCGGTGTCAACCATTTCTCTTATTATCCCGGTCGAATCGTGGTTAAAAAAACCGACAACAGTCCGATTACCCCAGAAGAAATAACTGCCCTAAAAAACATAAAAGGGGTAAAAAACGTGATTAAATACGATTTGGCGCTTGAGCGAAGTGCATATTTTTATTTCAAGAATATCGACTATTACGACTATAATACTTCTGTCCGCAGTACAAGCGAATTAAGGGAAAAAGACTTAATCGCCGGCAGCAGACTTCCCCAAAACGAAAACGAAGTGGTTTTTTCGGTAAGATACTTACCGGAAGAAACGGAATTAAAAGATTTGCTCAATCAACCGATCCGCTTACGCTTTGAAGTCGAAGATAGCGCCAGAGATGCCGTGATTGTCGGTGTTTTCGAAGGCGAAGGAGAAATATATGTTACGGACCCGGTCCTCGAACGTTTGCAACAGCTTGCCATCATGTCTGTTTCTTCTTTCTCCTTCACGATCCCAGGTGCACCCCCTGTCGAACGCGGTTTGATCATAATACCGGATGCCACTTTATCGGGTAAAGAAGCAATCCTGAAAATGGTTGTGGGTGAAACCCGTACCATCGGTCCCTTTACTACCGATGTCAATTTCAGTAATCTCTTTTTAACCAGAACCTTAAAAGATTTGAATGTTACCGTCAGGATGGAAGATTATCCGGGAAAAGAAGCCGGTTATGGGGATTGGCGCAGTCAGGTCGAAAACGATTACGGTTATTTACCCCGTCAAATACTGCGGGTTTCCGAGGAAGAATTTGCCAACCTCGGCCTTAACGATATTTTCCAAGTCAGCATCACCCCGGAAAACCCCGATAAAGATTTGGAACTTGCTCGAAAAATCGAAGAAGGGCCTTTCTATGCCCTGGCTTTAAGTGATTTCCAGACCAATTACGGCAATGTTTTTTCGGTCGTCACCGAAATCTTTATGGTCATTTTGGTCGCCCTCTTATTGGTCGGAATTTATTTCCTGGCTTATATTTCGCTTAAGAACATCATTTACAGCGAAAAACAAGGCTTTTTGGTCATGCGATCGCTTGGTATCGACGGCCAAAAGATCCGTATTCAAATCTTTGCCCAATTGTTGACTTTGGCTTTAATCACATTTTTGACGATGTTTATTGCCTGGGCCATTATCCGCTTGCGTCAACGTTTCTTTATTTTGCAAATCTTCGCAAGATTGGATCTGCTCCACATCCTGACCGTAGGCTTTATCATCTTTGTATTGGCGGTGTTCCTTGCCCTTCGGTATTCGAAGCGCTTGCTGATGTCGACGATTGTTGCCAAGGAATTCGCCTAGGAGGACGCCATGCTTAGATTACAAAAAGTCAATAAGTTTTATAATAAAGGCAAAAGCAACGAAATCCATGTCCTTAACGATATCAACATCGATTTGGGAGCCGTTGGTTTTGTGGCGATTTTGGGTCCGAGCGGCAGCGGAAAAACTACGCTTCTGAATGCGCTTTGTGGGTTGGACAAAATCGACAGCGGAGCAATTGAGATTGAAAACCAAACCATTACCAAATACCGCCACCATACCTGGGACGATTTGCGCAACCAATATTTCGGTTATATTTTCCAAAACTATCACCTTTTCGGTGACCAAACGGTTTTCCAAAACGTTGCATTTAGTTTGGAAATGTTGGGCATCAAAGATAAGGAAGCAATCAAAACCCGGGTTCTTCAGGCTTTGGCCATTGTGAAAATGGACAAGTACAAGAACCGTCTTGCCAAGAACTTATCCGGCGGCGAACAACAACGGGTGGCCATCGCCCGGGCAATCGTAAAAGATCCGAAATATGTGATTGCGGACGAACCTACCGGCAATCTCGATCGCAAAAATACCCTGATTATCATGAACATTTTGAAAGAAATCGCCAAGACGCGTCTCGTTGTCATGGTAACCCATGAAAGACCTTTGGCTTTCATGTTTGCCAGCCGAATCATCACGATATCCGACGGCAGAATTGTGGAAGACAAAGTAAACGAAGGCAGCGGCGATAGCAACTATGTTGATGACCGAGTGGTTTATTTGGGCGATTTGGAACATCGGGTAAATGTTCGGGACGGAAGCGTCAATTTGGAGTTTCTGAGCGATTCGCCGATTGACATCGATTCTTTGAATGTTCGTCTGAAACTCGTTGTGCGCGGCAAAAATATTTACCTCAAACCGGAAATCGATTCCGATTACAAATTGGAAGTGATTTCGGAAGGCAGCTTGTTTTCTTTCCAGGAGGGCACCCGCCCGGCGGAAACCTTCGATATGAAAGAAGCCATGGACAAATGGCAACCGCTAGCTGTTCCAAACAAGAAGCGGTACAACTTAAGTCTTTGGCGGTTTTACAAACAAGGCTTCCAGGAAATTTTCAATATTTCACGGATGAAAAAAATCATCCTTTTCGGTTTTGTCATTTCTTCGTTTTTACTGACTTTGGCCTTAGGTTTATATCAGCAGGCCACCACAATCGACGAAAGCGAATTTGTGAATTTCAACCGCGATATTGTCAATATTGACCAGAATAAAAATTATAACGAGGCTTTCGAGGATTTTCAGTCATATTTCAATTTGGCCGGGGTTTATGCAGTGGGAAAAAACTCTGCTCCGCCGATTTTGATGACGGTCGAAGGCTATTATCAAACCTTTTTATCCGGAGAATCGATGACTTATCTGCCGAGTGTCCTGTCCTACGATCCATCCATCCAATTAAAACCAAACAACGGCGAAGTCGTTTTGTCGCGGGGGATTGTCAAGAAACTCTTAAACAGAGACAATTTCTATAACGATACCTTTTTTTCCAGCGATAAAATGATAAAAAACCAAAAGATGACCATCGGCGATAGGGAATATAAAATCAAAGGAATCGAAGAAACCGACAAATTGGCGATTTATTTATCCAAAAGCGATTACTTTATTGCCAATGTAGTGCAATACAAAACCACCAATAATTTGTACCTTCCGGTTTATTTGTTAGGCGACGTAACGACTACCGTTTCCGAACTGAAACATCAGGAAATATTGGTCTCGGAAAACTTCCCTGTTTACTTGAATGTCGGCGATCAATTTTCCGGTTATACCGTAAAAGGCAAATTTTCGGTTGACGGCGATGCGACTATAGTAGGAATCGTCTTCAGCGAAGAAGATATGACAAATTTGATTTTCGAAACCAATTACGCCATCGGCACAAGTTATTATCTGTATTCGCGCAACCCGATCAAAACCGCAAAACAAATCCGCGAAATGGGCGGAATGGCGACATCCCTGTATGAGGAAGCTTATCTTAATTATCGGACCAACAAACTGTCGGCTTTCAGAATCCTGCTGATCTTTGTCGCAATTATGTTGATTGCACCGCTTTTAATGCTGTACTTTGTCATGCGTTCGAACATGATCAGCCGAATCAAAGAAATCGGTATCTACCGGGCTTTGGGTTTAAGACGGTACAATATTTACAAAATGCACCTGGGAGAAATCTTGGCAATCACCAGTCTTTTCTCATTTAGCGGTTATATCCTTGCCTTGTTTGTCATGTTCCAATCGAACCGAAAGATTCTTATTCCGGTTTTCAAACTAAACTTTCCGGTGCTTTTCGGCAGTTTGGCGATTATCGTTATCATCAACGTGCTTGTCGGCTTGTTGCCGGTTTTCCGGTTGATGCGCAATACCCCGCAGGCAATCCTCAGCAAATACGACATTTAACCTGCAAACGATGGAAATATCTTTCGATTATTCCATCGTTTTTTTAAAATGAAGAAACCTTATTTTTTTATCAGACAAATAAAACTTTGTTATCATTCTGAAGGGGGAATCCCCTTTTTTTCTTCTTCCCAATTTCCGGCATTTTTTGCCTGAGTTTCTGCTTATAATGGTTGCATTGGGAGGAGATTTCAGTGCGTAAAATTATATTCGTTTTGTTGCTGACCGGCCTTTTGCTTTTATGTAACCGGGGTTTTTCGGTAAAAGCGGAAAGGTCCGATACGGTTGTAAATGTTATTTATAATAACCGACAAATAAAAAAAGACCAGGAACTTACTTTGCGTTTTACTTTGCTTGCTTTTTACGATTTGTACCAAGCGGATATCGTCATAAAATATGACAACTCAAAATTGAAACCGGTGGAGACAAACGGCCAATGTTTTGTTTTCTCCGAAAACCGGATTTTCGGTCAGGCCGGTTCGGGCGATATCATGGCTATCAATAATGTTGTCGACGAAAAGTATTGCCGGTTGACTTATTTCAAAGGAAAGCAAATCGATACTGGTTATACGTGCGGGTTGTTTTCTCATTTGGGGACGGTTTCTTTTACGGCTTTAACGGAAATTGAAGATGTCGAAGACGTTATTTCGTTGGATTTTTTTGATGCAAGCACCTTGGGACTAAGGTTTGGTTTTTACCGCCCCTTTGCTAGCGGCGGTGAAGCAATTCCTTTTTGGGTGAATGTGGTCGAGGAAATCAAAATTACTTGGCCTAAAGAAACATATAAGATGGAAGTGTTTGACGATTTGCCGAACTTTCTTTCTGATGTGCAGGTTTTAAATCGGGACAGCGGGGAATTTCATCTTCAGGTGTTGGCTCAAGACATCAATCCCAACCACATCGGCATTCAGATAATCAAACTTCAGGTAACCGATTTTCTAACCGAAGAAGTATGTTTTTTGGCCAAACCTTTGGAAGTCATCGACTCCAAACCGCCGGAAATAATCGTGCCTGCCAGTATTACCGTTTTTGATAATCAATTGTCTTGGGAGAATCTAATGGTAGCCCAAGTAATCGATAACTACGATTCCCAAGTTAACCCGATTCCGAAGTATTTTCAGGAAGATGGGACCCAAATCGATACCTGGGAAAATTTCCTTTTATTTTTGGCCCATAATCCGACGGGAAAAATTGTTTTTGGGGCTTATGACAGTAGCGGTAACAAGGCTATCGACAAGGAAACGGTAATTACGGTAATCGATAAATCTCCGCCGTTCGTAAATTGTGCGGAAGAACTGTATTTGGAGGATTGGGCTTTGGCTGATTTCGATTTTTATACTTGGGTTGAGGTAAAGGATGCCTATGATCCGAGCCCCAATCTGGCTTTAATCGGGATAAACCAATTGGGTATCCAACTGGAAGATTATAAAGCAATCCTGCAGGAAGAAAAAAGCGTGATTGTTCGTTTCTTTGCTTTCGATAAGGAGATGAACCAAACCCCGTCCTACGATGTCCGGATTGTTTTGGTCGATACGACGGCCCCGAGCCTACATTGCGAGCCTGTTTGGGAACTGGTCGACCCGGCGCTTGAAACCTTCGATTTCCGGGACGGTTTTGTTGTGACGGATGCTTTTGATCAAAATCCTCAAATTAAGCTTCAGTATTTTCTTGATGAAAATTACAGCGAAGAAGTTGGAAAGGAAGAATTTATCAAAGGACTTAAAAGCAACCTGTGCGGGTATTTGCTTTGCCGGGCAAACGATTATTCGGGAAACCAAAGTGCACCGGTCCAGCAGAAAATTATTATCAAAGATACTGTGGCACCGAAGATTTTTGTCGACGGGGTGGAAGACCAAAAAAAGTACCTGCTGATCAAAAAAATCAATTATTCCGTAACCGACAATCTGGACGACTTTCCGGTTGTGGAGATTTATCTGAACGGCGAAGAATATGACGGAAGCGCCTTAACCGAAATTAAGGATTACCAACTGCTTGTTATTGCCACGGACCAAAGCGGAAACGAGTCGCGGGTTCGGATAAATTTCTCGGTTATCGAGGACACATTGATCGGGTGCGGGGGCGATGTCGAATGTTATTTGGACAATTACCGGCTTGTTGTGGGAATAGCTGGGGGAATTTTAGGTTTGGTGGCCTTAATTGTTTTGGGACGTTTTTGGTTTCAATATCGCAGAAGACTAAAAGCACCGATTTAAAAAACAGGCATTTCGATACATTTGTCAGTTATCGAAATGCTTTTTTTTTCTTGTTTCTTATAGTATAATGTATAAGATTAATAGTAATGATATTATAGAAATTAAGGAGATGAAGTTATGGCTGTCTCTAGCAAAAAATCTTGCTATATTACAACACCAATCTATTATTCCAGCGGCAAAGTCCATATCGGTAATTCCTATACCACGATTGCCTGCGACGTATTCGCGCGGTTTAACCGCCTGATGGGTCGCGATGTATTTTTTCTGACCGGAATGGACGAACACGGACAAAAAATCGAAGAAGCGGCCCAGAAGGCAGGACTTACTCCGGAAGTGTTTGTGGACGGGATTGCGGAAGAAACCAAGAAATTATGGAAAAACCTGCACATTTCCAACGACGACTTTATCCGGACTTCGGAGTCAAGACATACCAAAGTCGTGCAGAAAATGTTCGAAGAAATGCTCAAAAACGACGATATTTATCTGGGAACCTACAGCGGAAACTATTGCGTTTCCTGCGAAACATATTTTACCAAAACGCAGCTCGGCGAAAATCAAACCTGCCCGGATTGCGGGAAGCCGACGCGGATTATTTCGGAAGAAGGGTATTTTCTCCGACTAACCAAATACCAACAACAATTAATTGATTTTATCGAACAGAATCCCGATTTCATTCAGCCGGAACAGCGAAGAAACGAAGTGCTGTCGTTTGTCAAATCCGGCTTGGAAGACCTTTGTGTTAGCCGTACATCCTTTAAATGGGGAATCCCGGTTCTATCCAATCCCAAACATGTGGTTTATGTCTGGATTGATGCCCTAAGCAATTATTTGACGGCCCTCGGTTACGGTTCGGAGAACGATCGCAATTACCAAAAATATTGGGTTAACAACGACCTCGTTTACCATGTAGTCGGCAAAGATATTTTGCGTTTTCATGCGGTTTACTGGCCGATAATGCTGATGGCGCTGAAAGTCCCGATTAGGTTCAAATTGATTGCCCACGGTTGGATTTTGATGAAATCCGGTCGGATGGGTAAATCGCGGGGAAATGCGGTGTATCCGATGGATTTGGTCAACCGCTACGGCGTCGATCCGGTGCGTTACTATCTGACGAAAGAACTTGCCCACGGAAACGACGGCCTTTTCAGTTACGAACGTTTTGTCGAACGTTACAACAATGATTTGGCCAACGATTTGGGAAATCTTTTGAGCCGAACCATATCGATGATTCAAAAATACCGTAACGGAATCATCCCGAATTATCAGGGCTACGTAACCCCGTACGATCAGGAAATCAAAGACTTAACCAAAACAGTTGTCGACGAATATATCGAAAATTTTGCGAACTTTTCGCTTCCGGCGGGTATTGCCAAGGTTTGGACCTTGATTGACCGTGCCAACAAATATATTGACGAAACGGAACCGTGGAAACTTGCCAAAGACGAAGCAAAGGCCGAAGTCTTGGATAGCGTGCTATACCATTTGGCCGAAATGCTGAGAATTTCCGGTGTGCTGGTTTCCCCGATTTTGGTGGAATCTGCTCCGAAAATTCAAAAGGCGCTCGGAATCAAAGAACCGTTGCCAAAACTGGATGCCCTTTCCTTCGGTTATGCTTTCACCGACCCAGTGGAAAATTTAACCGAACCGCTTTTTAAACGGGTCAAACTGGAAGAAGAATTGGCTTATTTCCACGCTGATGAAAAGGAATCAGAACAAATCCCTTCGGCCCCTAAGGAAGAGCCTAAAGAATCAAAGGAACCGAAAGAAGAACCTAAACCGATAGTATCCATCGAAGATTTTGCCAAATTGGACTTGCGGGTAGGGGAAATCATCGCTTCGAAAAAGCATCCGAATGCAACCAAGTTGTTGGTTTCCCAGGTCAAAATCGGCGAAGAAGTAAGGCAAATTGTTTCCGGAATCGCCGAATACTATGCTCCGGAAGAAATTATCGGCAAGAAAGTTTTGGTAGTCGTTAATTTGAAGCCGGTAAAAATCCGCGGCGAAATGTCCAACGGAATGCTTCTTTGCGCCGAAATCGGCGATAAATTGGAATTATTGGAAAGCAAAATGCCAAGCGGCTCCGTAATAAAATAGAAAATTGTTGGATGTGAATTATGTTGTTAAGCAGTTTTAATTTTTCGTTTGAGTCACTGATCCCGGTCATGGTTTTGATCGGGATTGCATCAATTATTCCGATAGTTTTACTGGGCTTTCGAAGACCCTTGGTTCCGATTTTTATCGGAGAATTGTTGGTCGGAATCATTCTCGGCCTGCATCCCGAAGTCCGGGAATTTTTCTGGACCCCGATTACCCAATCCTTATATACCATCAGTTTGGCGATGCTGCTTTTCCTAAGCGGCTTTGACACCGATTTTACCGTGTTTTCCAAAAAGCCCGGGGAATTTCCGATTCTGAAATGGGCTTTAAGGGGCTTGGGTATTGTCTATTTACTCAGTTTTGTTATGGCTTTCTGCTTTAAAAAATACATCGAAGACGGAATGTTCTGGCAGGGAGTTGTTTTGATGATGTTGCTTCTTGCGAGCACCTTCGAATCCTACATTAACCCGATTATCCACAGCCGAACCGAAATCGGCTTAAGAATTACCCGTTTATCGGGTACTTATGCGACCTTGGCGGAGTTTTTGTCGATTATCGGTTTATCCGTCTACATGATGATTTTTCAAAAAAACCATCGGCTCTGGGTGGTCGGAATCATTTTGGCCGTTCTTTTGTTGGTTTTCTTGATTTTGAAAAGAATCAACCGTTCGATGTTTGATGGAATCAGAGGCGGTTATCTGCAAATCGGCCTGCGTTTAAGTCTGTTTGTCTTTTTGCTTTTGGTAATTTTAAGCGAATATGCGGGAATCGAAATCATCTTTGGCGCCTTTATGTTCGGAATGGTTATCAAGTATGCCCAGGTTTCTCATCGCGAAATAGCCAAAATCGAAAGTTTTGGGGCCGGATTCTTTATTCCGCTGTTTTTCCTTTTGCTGGGATTGCAGGTGCCGCTTGTGCAGGTTTTCAGCAGTTGGCAGGGCGTTTATCTAACTGGAATCATTTTGCTCGTAATTTTGGTTGTCAAACTTCCTTTATTGTACCTTGCCAAATGGTATTCCCTATCGACCACCGTAATCGCTTATCTTCTTTCGACATCGACCTTGATTGTATCCCTTGCTTTGCAACATTTTGATGTCTTCACGCACCCGTTTTCGGAAGCATTGGTTGTGGCAAGCGCCATTACTTGCATTGTGCCGGTAATTTTGTTCTATCACAATCATTCGTTCGGCAAAAAACGGGAACTTAATCAAATCAGCACAAACACAAATTAGAAAGAGGAAATGAGTTTACAATGCCGAAAAAGAATCTTTTTTCAAAGAATTTTTTCAACAACCGTGACGTTCAGGCGGTAATCAAAACCGTTCTCGGCAGTATCATTTATTCGCTCGCCGTGGTTTGGCTCTTGGATTTCGGGGGGTTCTTTGCGGGGGGCATCACGGGTATCTCACAGCTGATCGCGCGGTTTATCGGTTTGGTTTGGGGAAAAAGCATCAGCTTGGGTTTGTTTGTCTTTGGACTGAATATTCCTTTATTAATCTTGGGCTGGAAACACATCAGCAAGAAATTTGCCTTTTTGACGTTGCTTTCCATCCTGACCCAAACTTTGGTTATTTCCTTTTTGGACTGGTTGGCTACCCAATATAATTTCCAACCGTTTTCCTTTTTGTTAAAGGAAACTTTGGTCGATGTTATTGTCGAAAACGGACAAGTTGTTGAGGTGGTTAAGGAAAACCTCTTATCCTCGGGAAACCGGTTGTTGCTTGCTTTAATCGGCGGCGGCGTTGCCGGTGTGGGTGCTGCCCTTTGTTTGAGCGGCGGCGGATCGTCCGGAGGAATGGATGTAATCGCCAACAGTCTGTTTGTCAGACGCAATATCTCGTTTACCAAATACTCTTTGATTGTTGACGGTTTAATCATTCTTTTGTCAGGTTTCTTCGGTTTGGAAACAATGCTCTTTACTTTCGTGCGTCTGATTGTCTACATGATTGCAATTGACAATTTATATATTATCTATAAAGTTTCCAAAATCGAAATCATCACCGAAAAAGCAAACGAATTGCGGGAAATGCTGCTGGCTAAATTCCATCACGGTCTGACGATTTATACGGTCAAAGGCGGTTATACTTTGCAGGAAAAGTATGTTTTGACGATTTTTGTTTCGTCTTACGAAGTAAACAACTACATTACAAGCATCCTGGAATGCGATCCGAAAGCCTTTGTGTCGGTATCGTCCGACTTAACTATCAAAGGGAATTTTTCCAAACGCACCATCATTTAAAAATACCT
>ERZ795047.405-NODE-405-length-54109-cov-5.246957_pt1 | contig 54109 bp, 36 predicted proteins | sample MGYA00375131_ERZ795047 | MGnify/ENA primary metagenome ERZ795047 (study PRJEB30176, sample SAMN05720228) | activated sludge metagenome | isolation source: Anaerobic digester | place: Japan | collected 2015-05-20 ... | reverse complement strand
AGATTCGAACTCACGACCTCTTGCATGCCATGCAAGCGCTCTCCCAACTGAGCTATGGCCCCGATTGAAAGTGTATTATTAACAAAAAAAACCGCCTCTGGCAAGACCGTATTCTGGAGAAATTATGATTTTTTGGCTTGTTTAGCAAAAAGTTTTACAGAAGGTTGATTTTCCCTCTTTGGAGGAGTATCTTAATATTATTATTCACAGTAAAAAATGAAAATGAGAAGCAATATAATGGCATTTTATCCTCCGAAACCAAAGAAAATATCCCGCCGAAGAATGCTTAAGCAAAGTGCTCTTTCCATAGGGGCCTTTACCATTGTGCCGCGTTCGGTTCTCGGAGGTCCCAATCAGACGCCGCCAAGCGAAAAACTCAACATTGCCTGCATTGGGGTGGGTGGTAAGGGCTACTCGGATGCCCAAAGTGTCAGCTCCCAGAATATTGTCGCCTTGTGCGATGTCGATGACAACTATGCGGCCAAGACATACAATCAATTTCCGCACGCGAAGCGGTATCGAGATTATCGTGTGATGCTGGAGAAGGAAAAGAACATCGATGCAGTTGTCGTCGCCACGCCGGACCATACGCATGCGCTGATTTCTCTGACAGCAATGCGGCTGGGCAAGCATGTGTATTGTCAAAAACCGCTGACACACACGGTGGAAGAAGCTTATCGGATGAGTCGGACAGCCGACCAGATGAAAGTTGCTACGCAGATGGGCAATCAGGGGCAGGCCGACGAAGGTCCGCGGCGGATTCAAGAAATGATTGCCGATGGGGCTATTGGGGCTGTTCAGGAGGTGCATGTATGGACAGATCGCCCGATGAATGGGCTTTTTGATACATATTGGCCGCAGGGTATCGAACGGCCTGCTGAAGCAGCGGATATTCCGGCAGGTCTGGATTGGGACTTGTGGCTGGGACCAGCCCCGCATAGGCCTTATCATCCCTGCTACCACCCCTTCCGCTGGCGCGGGTGGTGGGATTTCGGCACAGGGGCATTGGGCGATATCGGCTGTCATGCATTGGACTGCGTTTTTCGGGCTTTGAAACTGCGGTATCCGCTATCGGTGCAGGCATCCTGCACGCAGGTCAACCGAGAAACGTATCCGGTAGCATCAATGGTAACTTATGAATTCGGGGCACGGGAGGATATGCCGCCGGTAACAGTAACTTGGTACGATGGCGGGCTGAAGCCGCCGCGTCCGGAAGAACTGGAACCGGGCAGGCAGCTTGGCATCGGGGGGTGTCTTTATATCGGCCAGAAGGGAAAGATTCTGGACGGGCGGATTATACCTGAATCCAAAATGCAAGAGTACACTCCGCCGCCTAAAACCCTGCCGCGTTCCATTGGCCATTATGAAGAATGGATTGCAGCCTGCAAAGGCGGGACGCCCGCCGGCTCCAATTTCGGCTTTGCCGGACTGCTGACAGAAGTTGTCCTGCTGGGCAATATCGCCCTGCGGATGGAACTGCGGGAGTCGCTGTGCCGGCAGAAACTGCTGTGGGATGCCGAAAAAAGGGAATTTACCAATCTGCCCCAAGCCAATGCGTTTCTCAAAAAAACCTACCGAGACGGCTTTTCGATCGATTCACTCTGACGGCCGTCGTGCTTTCGGCATTCGGCCAGAAGCCAATCGTACCATGCATTCATCCCCTGCCCTGTTGCGGCGGATACCTGAAATACAGCTGCATGAGGATTGAGCATATGAATGTCGGCCAAAACTTTCTCAAGGTCAAAAGGAATATAGTCGGCTAAATCAATTTTGTTAATCAGAATAACATCGGCTCCAGTAAATGTGCCGGGATATTTGACAGGCTTGTCATCGCCTTCGGGAATCGACAGCACCACCGCCCGCCGGTGCTCGCCAAGGTCGAAAGCAGACGGACAGACCAGATTGCCGACATTCTCAATTATAATCACATCCAAAGTCTTGACATCCAGCAGCGTGAGAGCATTGTGCACCTGCTCAGCGGACAAATGACAAGCGCCCTGCGTTTCAATCTGAACGGCCTGTGCTCCAGCTGCGCGGATTTTGCGTGCATCGGTATCGGTTTTAATATCACCTTCTATGACTCCGACAGAAAGACGGCCTTTTAAGTCTGTAATTGTGCGGGTAAGAAGAGTTGTCTTGCCGGCACCGGGGGACGATATAATATTTAAACAGAACAGCTGATATTCATCAAAAAAAACTTTATTTTTCCGGGCACATTCTTCATTGCGGCTTAAAATCCTCTGGTTAAGTGATATTTTCATATTCATCCGTTCCTTCTTACGGGCTTTATTACCCCTTTGCAAAGCCTGCATTGTCCTCAAATTCGATTGTTTCCAAAAGCAGCGGCGCATCGGGTTTAAAATCATATTTATCCCCCCCGCAGGCAGTGCAGACGGGCTTGTAGACATCAAACTCAAATACGGTTTTGCATTGTCGGCAGCAGGCCTGCAGCGGGATATGGCGGATTGTCAGCGTCATCCCCTCGCACAGAGTGCCTGCGGCGGCGGCCTGAAAGGCCGTCTGCATCAGCTCATCATTGACGGTATTGAACTGGCCGCAGGAGATTTGGGCGCTCAGGGGCTTTGCCTGCAATTGGCGGGCATTTTCGAGAATCGTTCGGACAATGCTTTCTGCAATGGCTGTTTCGTGCATCAGCAAATCCTCGGAAGTTCCCGGCCATACGGCGTCGGCACAATGCGTCTGCCGCCAATGCGTGTAATCAGTTCCACCAGCGCCTTGTCTTCAGAGCGGGTAATAGTGCCGATTATGGCTGCATCCCGACCGAGCGGGTGAGAGCGCCACAGGGCCAATGCCGTTTCAGCCGCTTCGGGGGCGACCACTGCCAGCACCTTGCCTTCGTTGGCAACATTCAATATATCAAAACCCAGCATATCCGCTGCTGCCTGAACCGTTTTGTCTGCCGGCAAATCTGTTTCCTTAATTTCGATACAGACCGATGCGGCACGGGCGATTTCGTTAAGCACAGCCGCAGCGCCGCCGCGGGTGGGATCTCGCATAAACTTCACAGACCGGCCAATATTTTCATACAGCATCGCCGTCAGTTCGTGCAGGCAGGCACAATCGCTGGCAAGCATGGTTTGAAACTCCAGACCCTGCCGCTGCAGCAGAATCGTTAATCCGTGGCTGCCAAGCGGACCGTTAAGGAGTATCACATCGCCGGGCTGGATATGTTCATACCCCGGCTTGGCGTTTTGGAGCCGCATTCCGATGCCGGCCGTGTTGATAAAGATTTGGTCGGCTGCACCCTTCTCGACCACTTTGGTATCACCGGTTATAATCTGTACTCCTGCTGCACGGGCTGTTTGGGCAATGCTGTCAAGAACCGCCTCGAGGGTATCCATTGCAAGGCCTTCCTCGAGGATCAGCGACAGACTTAACGCCATAGGCCGAGCACCGGCTACTGCCAAATCATTCACTGTGCCGCAGACAGCCAGCTTGCCGATATCGCCGCCGCTGAAAAACAAGGGCTTGACGACAAAGCTGTCGGTGGTAAAGCACAGCTTGCCGGCCGGCACATCCAGCAGTGCAGAATCCGTCAGCTGCACCGACTGCCCGCTGCCCAATCGCGGCACTATTGTTCGGCTGATAAGTTCTTCCATCAGCCGTCCGCCCCCGCCATGGGCCAGCATAATTGTTTTATGCTCATTCATATTTATGTGTTTAGGATTTACAATTAGGAAAATTTCATTGACCGTATTTGTACCAAGCCGCACAGGCGCCTTCGGTGCTGACCATACAGGGACCAACAGGTGCATCAGGCGTGCAGCGGCGGCCAAACAGCGGACACTGCGGCGGATCAATCAGCCCGCAAAGCACCTGCCCGCAGCGGCAGGCGCCGGCTTCTGGGGCCGGGATTTGCTCTATGGCAAACCGTTCTGCTGCATCAAACTGCTTGAAAGCCTTGCGGAGTTTGAATGATCCGTCTTTGATGACGCCTAAGCCCCGCCACGGATCGTCGCTGAACTCAAATACATCAGCCAACAACTGCTGCGCTGTTTTATTGCCCTGCGGTGTTACCACAGCCCCATAGACCGACTCGACAGACGCTTTGCCTTCGACTTTCTGACGGCAGATGGCAGCCAATCCTTCCAAAATCTGCATAGGTTCAAAACCGGCTGCCACACAAGGACGGCAGAATACCTGAGCAATCGGTATATAGGCATCCGAGCCCAGGATCACACTGACGTGACCGGGACAGAGAAAGGCATCGATTTTGTCGTTGCGGTCGGCCACCAAAGTTTTCATCGCAGGAATCACCCGTTTGTGGCCGCAGAGAATGCAAAAATTATCAATGCCTTCCCGAGCAGCATCCTGCACCACCACCGCTGTTGCCGGGGCAGTTGTCTCAAAGCCCACTGCGGCAAAAACAACGATTTTGTCGGGGTTTTTCTGCGCCAGCATCAGAGCATCATCGGCGCTGAGAACCACATGGACATTCGGCAGAGACTCCATCGAACCTGTGCTTCCCGGCACACGCATCATATCGCCGTATGTAGCAATCAGGACATCCGTGCGCTGCGCTATCTGAAGCAGAGTGTCAATATAGGACTGGTCTGTAACGCAGACAGGACAGCCCGGACCGCTGAGCAGCCTGAGATTATCCGGCAGCAGGGAACGAATGCCGCTGCGGAAAATGGCAACAGTATGCGTGCCGCAGACTTCCATTATGTTTATCTGTCTGCTCAGGCGGCTGCAGGCCGAATGTAGGGTCTGACATGTTTTTTCAATCCGTTCGAGCATTACTGGTAGGTCTCCTTGGGATGGGCTGTGTTTTGCTGTGCCTCGTATCGGGCGATTTCCTCAAACAGTTCCCATGTCTTGCGGGCTTCCTGCGGATCCACTTTACTGATGGCATAGCCGGCGTGAATAAGGACGATATCGCCCACCTCGATATCCGGTGTCAGGGCAATGCGAATCGTCCAGCGGTTGCCCATGGCATCCGCTACTGCTCTATCCCCGTTTTTCTCTATAATTCGTGCCGGTACTGCTAAACACATTGCATCACCAACCTTTGCCTTTGTCCAGCATTTCTGCTGCGATTGCCGCCTGTCCCAGCGAAATTCCGCCGTCGCTGACAGGCACGGATTGTTTCCATAATACACGAAATTGCTCCTGCTGCAACCGGACGATCAGGCGATTGGCCAAATACCGATTGCAGAAGACCCCGCCGGATAGTGCAACAGTATTCAGCTGCCGCTTTTGGCGGGCACAGAAAGCCATCTGGAGAAGGCCTTCGCAGACGGCATTTTGAAAGCGGGCGGCGATGACAGATGCATCCATGCCATCTCTGATGTCCTTTATCATGGCTTTTATAATCGGTGCAGGTGATAAACATATCTGGGCACCCTCCGAATCAAGCTGAACAGGATAGCCCTCTTCTGCTCCCCGGGCGGTCATTGCTTCCAGATGCATCGGAAGCTGGGCCTCATATCGGTTGACAGCTCCTGCCCCTGCCAGTGCTGCGGCGGCATCAAACAGCCGGCCCAGACTTGATGTCGCCACAGTGTTTAATCGCTTTTGTATCTGAAGACAAATAAGATGGATTTTTTCGACATCCGGTTCGATGCGGTTCAGAATGTCCATATACTCCGTCAGGCAGCCGAAATTGCCGTCAGGGGCAAGCAAACCCACCAGCGGGCGGATAGCTTCTTGAGCTGCTTTGTCGCCGCCGGCCAGCGGGTAATAGGCCAAGTGTCCAAAACGCTCGAACTCTGTTAAAGAAGCAATCAGGCATTCACAGCCCCAGACAGCCCCATCAGTTCCATAACCGGTTCCATCAGCTGCCAATCCAATTACCGGCCCCTGTTCATTGCAGTCGGCTAAAACCGAGGCAATATGCGCCCAATGATGCTGGACACGCAGGAGGGGAATGCCGGCTTGTTGAGCAAACTGGGAAGATAAATAGCCGGGATGCAGATCGCATACTGCTGCCTGCGGTCTGACATCGAACAACTGCTGGAGGTGTTCGATAGAGCGGACATAATGGCGAAAAACCTTTGCGTCGGCCAAATCTCCGATATGCTCGCTGACAAGATACTGATTGCCTTTGACAAAACAGATAGTATTTTTTAAATCGCCGCCGGCGGCAAAAATGTCTTTGGAAGCCGGTTTACTTCGGAAGACAGGAGCAGGCACATAACCCCGGGCCCTCCGTAAAAAGGCCGGCTGGTTATTGACCGTATGAAGCACAGAGTCATCTATGGGACGGTAAATCTCGCGGTTGTGCATCAGGAAGACATCTGCAATGCCGCCTAATTCATCCAGAGCTTGCTGGTCCTTGCAGATAAGCGGCTCATCGGACAGATTGGCGCTGGTCATGACCAGCACAGCGATGCCCGGCTGGGCAAACAAGAGATAATGCAGAGGAGTATAACACAGCATAAATCCGAGCCGATGGAGGCCGTTGGCCACAGAAGGTGCCAGTGCATTGGGCTGTATTTTATCCAGTAACACAATCGGCGCCTGGGGACTTTCGAGCAACTGCCGGCTGAGAGGATCCACAATCGCATAGCAGCTGACAGTTTCAACCGAAGCGGCCATCAGCGCAAATGGCTTCGCATCGCGCCGTTTGCGGCGGCGTAATTCACTGACTGCCCTCTCGTTATGCGCATCTGCAGCCAGATGATAGCCGCCCAGCCCCTTTATGGCGGCAATGCCCCCGCGCAACAGGATTTCTGCACAGCGGGCGATGGCCTTGTCGGAATCAGCTTCTATCGTATTGCCGTCTGCATCGGTTAAACGTATGGCCGGCCCGCAGACTGGGCAGGCAACCGGCTGCGCGTGAAAACGCCGATCCAGCACATCGGCATACTGCCGCCGGCAGACACTGCACATTGAAAATGCATCCATTGTTGTATTAGCCCGGTCATAGGGAATCGCCCTAACAATCGAGTAGCGCGGCCCGCAATGGGTGCAGTTAATAAACGGATAGCGGTAACGCCTGTCGGCTGGATTGTTCATTTCATTCAGGCAGGCCTTGCAGACAGCACAATCGGGGGTCACCTGACTGGCAGGTGTTCCGGCGGGGTCGCTATCGGCAATAGAAAAACCGTTTTCGCCGCTGACCGGATCCAGGGGGCAGACTGTCAGCGATACAATTTTCAGCAACGGGGGATAAGCGGGATTTTGGCAATCCAGCAGCTGGCTTTTGAATTGCTCTATAGCCGCTTTGCTGCCCTGCACTTCGATGAATACACCCTGTGTGTCATTGCGGACATAACCACATAATCCGGCTTCTTGTGCCAGACGAAACACAAAGGGCCTGCAGCCAACACCTTGAACCCTGCCGCAAATTGTTATTCGTTCTCTTATCATTCGCAGGTCCGCACACTTGTCACATCCTGACCTATTTTTCGGGCTAATCAAAAATTACTACAAAGTACAACACAGTCGATCTAAAAAACTAAAAAAATTACATCTGCATTCTGATACGTCTTATATTATCGTCTTATAATAACACAGCTGCAAAAGATATATTAAGGTGTTTTGTGATTTTTACTAACGATGCTTAATAATTCAAAAACATTTCATTGACAAATCTTTGCAATTGCTTTATAATTCACATTGTATTAATGGTCAATGACCTTGGGGGGTCAGTTAATGATAAAAAAACAAAACAAATTTTACCTCATTAAGATGGCAGGCCGCGGGCCGCCGGATTGAAAAAAGAGAACCCTCTGCTTTTCACCGCCCATTAAATCTTTTCAATCCATCGGCAATCATTCTCAAAAACCACAAAAAAGCAGATTCCCGCACCTTAGAACAGGAATCTGCCTTTTGCTGCGAAATCAGATACTAAAATTAGTGACGGCTGTCTCTGCCGCCTCTATCGCCGCCGCCAAACCGCCGCTGGCCGCCGGGACGGCCGCCTGGGCGGGGACCGCCTTGTCCGCTGAAACGGCGACCGCTGCTGAAACCTCCAGCACGGCGCGGGGCTTTTGTCTTGGGAGGATTAGCCGCTGCTACCTTGATATTGCGTCCAAGATGCTCGGTATCGTTTAATCCTTCAATTGCTGCGCTGGCTTCTTCGTCGGTGCTCATTTCGACAAATCCGTAGCCTTTGCTCTGGTCGGTTTGGCGATCCTTGACAAGATTGACGCTTTCTACAGTCCCATAGGCCGAAAACCATTCCGTAATTGTGTTCGTACCGATACTGTAATCCAAATTTCCAACATACAACTTTTTCGCCATAATGGCCTCCGCTTTTGTTCTCGACCTTGGAACAGGTCAGGTTAAAGGAAAAGAAAGGCAACTGACCTTTCACTCTACAACCGCTTTATAATATCCTATCGTCGGGGCAATTGCTAATAAAATCCGCCGTGAAAAGTAATTTTCCCGATAATTCTCTGCGGGAATCGATATCCCTTTTTTGCTGTCAGCGGGTCAGTTTTTGGACAGCTGCCGACAAGTGGGCGGGGCTTGTGCCGCAGCAGCCGCCCAGAATAGAGGCCCCGGCCTGCCGGATTTGAACCAGCGCCAGAGCAAAGGCATCGGGGCTGAGAGTGTAAACAGCTTTATCGCCTTCCAAATGCGGGCGGCCGGCATTCGGCTCGGCCAAAAGAAGCAGACCTGTGCCCTTAAGGGCGGCTGCATAATCACCTGCCAGCTTGACATAGCCGGCCATATCCAGCGTGCCGCAGTTGAAGCCCAGTCCGGCAATTCCCAGCGGGGACAAGTACTCAACAGCTTGAGCAGGCGTAATGCCCATCATAGTTCGTGCCCTTCCGTCGGCGGCTGCATCATAGGCCAGCGATACCAAAATCGGCAGGTCATCCGAAACCGTCCTGACGGCAGCGATTGCCGTGCGGACTTCTTCAAGGGCTGTCATGGTCTCGATAATAAAGCCGTCAACGCCGCCATCGCGGAGACCTTCGGCCTGCCGGGCAAATGCCGCAAGAAGCTGCTGGCCGGTTATTGTTCCCAGCGGCTCGAGAAAATCGCCGCAGGGGCCGATGTCGCCCAAGACATAGCGGTCGTCTCCGGCTGTCTGCCGTGCCAGTTCGGCTCCGGCTCGGTTGACTGCATAGGTCTTATCCGCCAGCCCATAGCGGCCCAGCGACAGTGCATTGGCCCCAAAGGTGTTGGTGATAACCGCATCAACGCCGGCATCAAGATACCTCTGATGCACCGCTCGTACCAGCGCCGGGGAATCCAGATTCAGCATATCATTGCATCCGCCGGCCCGGGCTCCCTGTTCGATAAGCTGCGTACCCATTGCCCCATCAACAAAAAAGAGGCCTTGGCCAAGCCGGCTTGTAAGCGTCTGTCGCGTCATTGTCCTTCCTCTTGTGCAAACTCACAGTTCTCATCCAACCGGTACACATTCGCATAGCCGTCCCGTCCGGGACGGACAAACAATTTTCTGCCGATCTGCTCCGGCGGCAGCGGCCGAATATTTTTAAGCCGAATCAGCACAGCGCTTTCTTCCTGCCCCATTCGGTCAAACGATGCCGCCCGAATGCGAGTGGGTGCCACAATACCCGTTTCACCGGCGGCATACTCCCCAAGCTGGACCTGCACTCTTCGGATTTGTTCGTCATCAAAATACTCAATCTGCTCGACGCGGTAATCGCATGCGTTGATATAGGCGCGCTTGATAATACGGCCGGATTCATACAAGCTGACGATATCAAAGCCATCGCGGTGAAACAGCTTCCAGTCCGGTCCTACAGCAACAATACCCAGCGCTTCCACAAGGGAATCGGGATTGACTATCAGCCCTTGCCGGCATTGGGCGGCCTGTGCACGAGTGCCCCACCAATAGGTATCCAGCTCGGCCTTGATGCGAAGCCAAAACTCCGATTCATTGGCGCCGAAGCGGGCTTCCTTAAACAGCAGCTGACCGATGAAATCGACCCTGCTGTCGGGCACAAAGGCGATGGCGGCGCTGCGTATCGGCTCATCCCGTTTCTTGCCCTGCTGGTCTATCCACGAGATGGTGCAATCGGCGCTGGCGCGGAAGGGCTGGAGATTCTGCCTCTGCAGAGCCAGAGCGGCGGCGGCCTCTTGAATTGACGATTTACCAGCGCACAGCGGCTGCTGGGGCTTCATCGGCTGGGGGGCACAGCCGGCCCAAAAACCCAGCAGCAGCAAAATGAACATTCTGTCTTTCAACAGCGAACTCCCAACGCACGTTATCGTCAACCCCGCATAGTATGACACATCCGGCATGCAAAATCCACCTCTTTTTTAAGCTGCTGATTGTTCTTTTCAAAATGCCGTTTATTTTTATAATAATGGTTGCAGCCGAACAATTCGGCAGAATTAATATTGCAGAATGTGAGGATTTTATGAAAAAACAGATTGGGACCATTCTACTCGTTTTGGTTATCTGTGCAGGCGGATCGGGATGTTCCAGACAGTTCATCCAAAACAGCCGGCATTGGCTGGGAACGTGGGCGGCCTCGGCACAGCCGGTAGAGGCCGAACTGATGCCCCCGGATTATCAAACGCTGGACAACACAACAATCCGTCAGGTTATACGGGTCTCTGCCGGCGGCAGGCATCTGCGGGTTCGCTTTTCCAACAGCTTTGCCGATGCATCGGACACACTGCATATTGAGCGGGCCTTTATTGCCGAGTCTGCCGGCGCCGGTGTTATTGCGGCTGATACTCTTACCCCGCTGACATTCGGCGGCAAGCCGTCAATTGCAGTGCCTGCCGGAGCTGTCATTGCATCCGATGTGGCCGCATTTCACCTGAAGCCCAATTCCGATTTAGCGGTATCGCTTTATATCTCCAAAGCTCCTGCCAAGACCACCGGCCATCGCAGCGCCAGAGGCGAGGCGGCGTTCATACAGGCCGGCAATGCGGCAGATGCCGCCTCCTTGCCGCAGAATACAGCCAGCAAATGCTGGTACTGGCTGTGCGGGCTGGATGTACTGGCGCCGAGCTCCTGCGGGGCGGTGGTGTGTCTGGGCGATTCACTCACCGACGGCAAAGGCTCGACAGAAGGTGCCAACCGCCGCTGGCCGAATTATCTGGCGCAGCGTCTGCAGGCAGACTCGACAACCGCCTGCATCGGTGTGCTTAATCAGGGCATCGGCGGCAACTGCCTGCTGGCCGGCGGGATAGGGCCGACCGCCCTTGAGCGGCTGGATCGTGATGTGCTTGATCAGCCGGCGGCACGCTGGATTATCGTGCTGGAAGGCATCAACGACTTGGGCACAGGCACAGCAGACGCCCGGCAGATTATCGCCGGCTACGAGCAAATTATAGAACGCTCGCGGGCCCGCGGGCTGCGGGTGTATGGGGCAACGCTGCTGCCCTGCGGCAGGTCGTTTTATGACAATCCCCAGCTGCAGGCCCAGCGGCAGATAATCAACCACTGGATTCGAACCAGCGGCGCCTTTGATGCGGTAATTGATTTTGATGCGGCCCTGCATAATCCCGCCAATCCCCAACTGCTGCTGCCGGAAGCTGACAGCGGCGACCATCTACATCTCAATGACCGCGGGTACGAGATGATGGCAGAGGCTGTTGACCTGACGCTGTTTAAGCAATAGCCTGTCGGCAAAACCGGCCCCTCGGGGCAGTCCTGAAAGAATGATTTCGGCATAACCAGAAGAAAACAAAAAATGAAAATGCTCAAATGATCGAGCGATATTGGCTACCAAAAGCAGACAGAGTTTGCCGGAAATGCAGCCGTTTATCTATTGTGTTAAGGTATCCAGTCCTGCCGCCTGCGGCCATCTGCCAACAGCCGGTCTTACATTCATAAAGCTGCAGGGACAGAATCTATTCTGCAGAAATGGGACAGATTTAATCGGATTAGTGTCCGGCATCTTGAGAAAAATCATCAAATCCGTCTTAAAAAAGAAGAATTTTCTTGCTAATGTTGGTTTTTTTGATTAGGTTATTCGCCTCTGAGGCAATTACACGGCGGTGTAGCTCAGCTGGTTAGAGCATGGGATTCATAAGCCCAGGGTCGGTGGTTCGAATCCACCCGCCGCTATTTTAGCCGAAAATAATTTACATGAGGGGGATAATGTCAGCTCAGCCGCCCCCATCGTCTAGCGGCCCAGGACGCCGGGTTCTCATCCCGGTAACAGGGGTTCGAGTCCCCTTGGGGGTATAAAAAAAGGCGAGGAAGTTATCCTCGCCTTTGCTGCCTTTATCTCATCAAATCCTCACGAAGCAAGAGCGGCCATCAAGTCATTAATCATTGCGTTCAATACAGGCACCGCTTCGCCAACAGCAAAATCCTGCGGTTTGGCAATGCCGTCTGTTTTCTTGGCAATCGCCTCAAGCTGGATAATAGCCAAGTCATACGCTCCGTCCTGAATTAAATCATCGGCTGCTTCGATCATATTACGCAGGGCATTGAGCCGTTTGTCGGGGCTGTTGCCGGGTCCATATCCGAGCAGTGTGCCGTCGGCCGCACTGGCATCAAAATAAGCCAAGATATTTTGTATCTGCACCAAAGGCGGCACTTCAGCAGCAATACCCATCCCATAAAGAGACACTTCTACTATTCCTTCATCTTCATCATTGCTTATGATTGTAACCGTGGCAGATTTATAGCCCTGCGAGGCGGGGGCGAAGGTAACTTCAAAATCAACGCCTTTTGATGTATTAGGCGCAATAATCAATGGATTATCCTGTGTTGGAAACACACCATCAATAGTAAACGCTTCATCCCCTGTCAGCTGCACATCATATACTATCAGGTCAGCATTCCCGTGATTATAGATTTCAACCACAACCGTTGAGCTTTGTCCGAGTTCGACATTGCCAAAATCCCAAATACCTTGGGCAGGCTGAACATAAATATCAGGCGCCGTCTGGGATATATTCAGATTAACTATTGCTCCTTCCTCTAAGACAAGGGGAATTGATATAGGCCCTTCTGTTCCATCACCTGTCAACAGCATCGGATTACCATCTGTACCCAATGGCCCCACAATCTGAGTTTGCCCAGCAGAAAGCTGGTCACCGCCTAATACAAAAGATGAACCGTAAATGGTTACAATATCTGTTGATGTCGTATTGAGCATGGTATCTATCGTACCGGCATAAATATTAATTGTAATATTGCCCCCTGACGTCAGAATACCACCTCCTGATCCACCTAAATTTTCAGATATATGGGCACCTTCTCTAAGATTCACCGTCGCACCATTATACACAAATGTGTAGCCCGTTTCACAATTGATGTCCACAACCGGATCTTCAGAACCATCAATAAACACAAACCCTTGTCCGCACACATCCAGAGCTGCTGCAAAAGGCGACAGACACAGAACCGCGGCCAGACATAAAAATCCATTACCCCAAACTACCTTTTTACTTAACATATAACACCTCCTAAGAAAAAAATTAATGTTTTTTATGTCCCTGACATCAGGACATTAACGACTTTATCGGACAAATCCTATATTTTTCTCCATAAAAAGCCTCTAAATCCGCTTGGCAGCGGGATTGTCGGAGTGAGAAAACCGGCGTCCCAATACAGATTTAACCTATTGTCTGAAAATGGCTTGCTGTACAAAGTCTCCCCCTTGCTGAGTAAAAGAAGCGTTGTTTGACCTGACAGAAAAACCAATCGAGAAAAAACCCCAGCTTTGCGGCTGTATCGTCCTGCTGCGGCTGGCTTTACCCTCTTAATCCCAGATGTTGGCATCATTATTCCTCATTCCTTCAATTCAGGATAGCATTATACGGAAACGTTGTCCAATTTCAAGTGTTTTTCTTGATTTTTATCGGACAATACAGATTGTCGATGCGGCTGATTCTGAATATTGTGCACAGTAGGTACAAATGATAAATACCCAGTGTTTTTCATCTGTACTGCGGCGGGCGGTGCAGGTATATTTTGATGACGTCTTACCGCAAAGCAGAACATAATGGAATACAGGATATTATAATGACAGAACCAAGCATAGACCTACAAAGCGACCAGCGATATATGCGGATGGCCATTGATCAGGCCTATATCGCCGAAGAGAACGGCGATGTGCCGATCGGATGCGTGATTGTGTACCAAAACCGGGTGATTGCTAAAGGATACAACCAGCGGGAGCTGCTGAGCGACCCGACGGCGCATGCAGAAATTATCGCCCTGACGCAGGCGGCAGACTACATCAGCAGCTGGCGGCTGACGGGCTGCACGATTTACGTGACGCTGGAGCCTTGTCCGATGTGTGCCGGAGCGCTTGTTTTAGGACGGCTGGACCGGTTGGTTTACGGCACGGATGACCCTAAGACGGGCGCTGTCAAGTCGCTGTACAATATTGTGCAGGACCCGCGGCTTAACCACCGGCTGGAGGTAACCAGCGGCATCCTGCAGGAAGAATGCCAAAAGCAGCTTCAGGCGTTTTTTCAGCGGCGAAGGCAGGAAAACGCAAGGCAATAGCAAAGTTTAGCGAAGGCGGGTTTTGACAAAAAACGAGGCAATCAGCGGGCGGCAGTTTTGCTGGGCTCGAAGACAGAGACACGGCCCTTGCCGGCCTGTTTGGCGGCATAAAGGGCCTGATCGGTCGTCTTGGTTACATCACCGGCGCAGTTTTCGCCGTCATACTGCCCCACTCCGACGCTGATGGACAGGGGGATGCGGTGCTGTTCCCAGAGCATTGGTGTTCCTGTGGTAACAGCGACCATACGCTCGGCCACTACCGCTGCATCGGACAGGGCTGTATTGGGCAGAATTACGGCAAATTCATCTCCGCCGTAGCGGGCGGCGATATCAATCTGACGGATGCAGACGCTGATGCGGCGGGCAATCTGCTTGATAGCCATATCGCCGGCCCGGTGGCCGTAATTGTCATTAATCGGCTTGAGATTGTCGATATCGATCATAATAATCGAAAGCTTTCCGCCGTACCGCTGGGCTCGGCGAAGTTCGATTTCAAGCATTTCATAGAACATTCTGTGATTGAGCATTCCCGTCAGGCCATCGGTTTTGGCCTGCCGCTGGGTTTTTTCGAACAAGCTGATATTGCCGATCGAGGCGCCAATGAGCTGGCGGAACAGTTCCACAACGGCGATATCATCTTCGGTGAAGGGGCCTTTGTCGTCTTTGTCGCTGAGATTGAGCACGCCGACCACCCGACCGTGGCAGATCAGTGGCGCAATAATGCAGCTTTTCGTCTGGTAATTTTTGGCAAAAATGCGCTGTGTATTGTGAATGTGGGGTGTTTTGTGGGAGTCGACATTATCGATAATCAGCAGTTCCTTGCTGCGGACGGCGGCAACCATCGGAGACGGCGGATTCTGGTTGAGCGATACAATGTTATTAATCAGAAAAGGATGATTGTTTTTCTCCAGATGAAGGATATCGCTGTTTTCATCCAGAAGATAGAGAGATGCCAGTTTGGCTCCGATAAGTTTGGGAATCTCCTGAATGCATATGTCAGCAATACGCTTGACATCCAGACAGTTTATTTTCTTTGCCAGCGGGGTAATCGCCTCCAGCTGGCAATTCTGCCGGCAGCAGCCGCTGCCATTGCGGTTTAATTTCGGTTTTTCCTCAGTACTCATACCTCTGTGCGTCGGTGTAACTATCCCTTGTCGCCCAGCCGGTAAATCCGGCCGGATGTGCCGTTATGCCTCCTTACGGGGCCTGCCTACCGTATATCGGATGAAAAATAAAGGTATTTAACCTGCTCAATAAAATTTAATAAATAATTCGGGCTCAAAACGGCAGATAGTTCTGCCTTGGGGATTTATTTTTTGCAGCCTCCTGAAAGACAGCGGTCTTATGGTCTGTATTATCGCCCCTTGAACGGATTTTCAGGAAACAGTCGGAAACCATCGGCGTTTAATACACCGAATAGGCTGGCTGCCGAGCCGGCATTTTCATTGACGCAGATGGAGAAATGGTGTATTTTTTGGCCTGAAATTACCTGATTTTTTGTTATTTAAGGAGTTAGCGATGTCTGGCATTATTATTTTTGTCATCGCCGGCGGGATTATCCTGCTGATACCGGTATTGATGTATAACATGCTTGTCGGCAGGCGCAATCAGGTCCACAATATTTTAGGCACAATGGATGCCCTGCTGAAGAAACGGTGGGATCTGATTCCGAATCTGGCCGCAACGGTCAAGGGATATGCCGACCACGAGCGTGCATTGTTCGAAAGCGTTGCCAATGCCCGCTCCAAGGCACAGGCCGGCCTGCTGAATGATGAGGAAAAAGTGGAGCTTGAAAATGCGTTTACGCGGATGGTGAGTGTCGTTCGGGCAGTTGCTGAAAATTATCCCCAGCTGAAAGCCGGCGAGAACTTTCTGCATCTGCAGCGTACGCTCAATGAGCTGGAAGAGCAAATTTCAGCAGCCCGGCGAGCGTATAATGTATCGGTTACGGATTACAACAACGCCGTACAGATGTTTCCGACTAATCTCCTTGCCGGTCTGTTCGGGTTTACCGAAAAGCCGCTGTTTCAAATCGACCAAGACCAGCGGCAGGTCCCCTCGGCAGGAGCCATTCTGGGCGGACACAAGGCATGAAGACGGCGGATGAACTGAAAGCGTTTTATGACAGCCGGCTCCGTTCGGACATGCAGCAGCTCCAGCAGCAGCGCAGGCAGCTTGTGCAGAAGTCAATGCTGGCTGCCGGCATCCTTGCGGCGACAGGACTGGTTATCGGGGGAATTGCTGTTTGGCAGGGCGCAGAACCGATTGTGCTGGTTCTATTTTTGATTGGCGGGCTGATAGGAGGCGGAATTTTTTTTGCTGCCGCCGGCAGAAAATACAAACAGGCATTTAAGCAGAAAATTATCGGCGGCCTTGTGCGGTTTATTGAGCCGGGACTTGACTATCAGCCCGAAGGCTTCATCGATCAGCAGACTTTTGAAGCGGCCGGACTGTTTCACCAGCATATTGACCGCTACGGCGGAGAAGACCTTGTAACAGGCATCGTCGGCAAAACTCAAATGGCCTTTTCGGAAGTCCACGCCGAATACAAAACGACAACCCGCACCAGCAAGGGACATACACAAACCCACTGGCATACGATTTTCAAGGGACTTTTTTTTGCAGCCGATTTCAACAAGCATTTCCGCGGACGTACGATTGTTCTGCCGGATACGGCTGAAAAACTGTTCGGAGGACTTGGCAGGATGCTGCAGTCATGGAATATTGCACGAGCCGACTTGGTAAAACTGGAAGACCCGGAGTTTGAACGGGAGTTTGCCGTGTATGGAGATGACCAGATTGAGTCACGGTATATTCTCTCGACCAGCTTGATGCAGCGTATCCTCGATTTTCAGAAAAAGGCGGGGGTGAAGATTTCGCTGTCTTTTGTCGGTTCGACGATGTATGCGGCTGTTCCGCTGGCGCGGGACCTGTTCGAGCCGCCCTATTTCAGCACGCCGGACAGTATCGACCGGATAGAGGACTATTACAGGGATTTGATGCTGGCTGTCGGCATCGTTGATGATCTGAATCTCAATACGCGCATTTGGAGCAAAGAATAAGGGATCTCAGGACCTGCAGGCGGTAAGCCGGCTAGGTTGACAAGGCCAGTTCAAATCGCAAACATATTGAAGCCCGTAAGTCGTTTGACACCAATTGCATCATAGTCCATCCGGCCAAGACAATATATGGGGCCATACATTTGCCAAATCAGCAGCAATCCAGTCAGCGGCACGGAGTTTCTCTGCCGGAAACGATGTCGTCAGAGCCAGACAGCGGGCGCCGGCACGCTTAGCCGCTTCTACGCCGCTAACTGCATCTTCCACGACAAGACATTCAGAAGGATTCAATCCTAAACGCTCGATAGCCGTCTGAAAAATCATTGGATCGGGTTTTTTGCGGGAAACATCTTCTCCAACAACCACGGCATCAAACCACTCTTCCGGAAGGCCGATTTCAATTAAATTGCCGCGCACCTTCCGCCGGTCTGCGCTGGAAGCTATAGCCAGTTTCTTGCCCATCGAGCGGCAGCGGCGCAGAAATGTCTGTACACCCGGCAGCGGCTTGAGATTTCCTTTGATAATCTCCAGATAGATATCATAGGTGCGTTTTTTGGCCTGTTCGATATCAATGGGAAAATTATATTTTTCGGCCACACCTCCAAGATAGCGGTTTTCACCCGTTCCGACGAACGGCAGAAAATCGTCCGGTTCAACAGACAGTCCATGCTCTGCAAACATCAGACAGGCGGCCCGGCAGATAAACGGCTCGGAATCTGTCAGGACGCCATCCATATCCAGCACCACACCGCGAGGAAGCTGCAAGCTGTTCATCGTCTTTTTCCTGCCAAGTTCTGCATTGCATTCATTATCCGCTGCCCTGCAATAATACTTCTCAGCGGTAAAGGTATTGTTTTAACTGTTTATCAAGCTGTCTGGCCTGACCGGCGCAGCAGACGTCAAGGCAACGCCAAAACTGTTTCGAATGATTTTTAACTTTGGTATGCACCAGTTCGTGAAGCAAAACATAATCGCAAAGTTGGGGCGTCAAATGTGCCAGCCGAATATTAAGACTGATGCTGTTCTTTGCGGAACAGCTTCCCCATCGCGTCTTCTGGCGGCGGATTGAAACTCGGCTGAACTTGAAACCATATCTGTCTGCCAGCATTTGAAGACGTCTGCAAAGCCATTGGGCGGCGCCGGCTTCATCGCCGCAGAAAGCCGGCATTCCCGCCTGCCGGCGGTGCATCCGTTCCATCTGTTTTACACGGGCAACATGCTTTTGAGCCCAATCCCGATGCTTTTCCAGAAAAGCAACAGCCTGCATTAAGGTCGTGCACCGCGGATAAGCGATCCGTACAGGGCAGCCCGGACGTATTGAAATGCTCATCCGTTTGGCCCGTTTAGACGGCACAAAAAGCACCTGTCCCAGACCGGGTATATCTTGGGAAATGGACTCCCTATGCTGACTGCCGCTTGCAGGGGACATAACTACCGCAGGAAGCATTGAAGTAAATTATTACGGCGTCTGCTTGGCTGCATCAGCGATGCAGTATAAGTACTGCTTACCTTTGAGATACAGCCGGTTGCCGACCACAACCGGCGAACAGTCAAACCGGTCATCCAGTGTATTGACGGCAAGCACCTCCAGTGTATCCGAATTTTTCAGCACATAGCAAACACCGTTTCGTCCGATCAAATAGACCCGCCCCGCCGCACCGACAGGCGAGGCATAAATGCCTTTCATTTGTTCAAGCTCTTTTTTTAGATAATAGGGAGCGCCTGTCTGGGCGTTGACACATGAAAGAATAGGATTTATGCCGGAGCAGAAATAGAGCTTATCTCCGTAAAGCAGCGGCGACGGCACATACGGAGTGGCTTCGGTGATTTGCCATGCAACAGCATCCGTTCCGGTCAAATCGCCCGTTCGTCCAAGCTCAATGGCCTGCATCATACTGCCGCGAAAGCCGCTGGTGCAGTAAATCCGCCCGAAACCCAGAACCGGCGTGGGAATAACATTCTGCGTTTGTCCGCCGCATTCCCAGATGACCTGCCCGGAGAGGGCATCATATGCACGCGTGCGGTTGGCTCCGGCAACTACAATCTGCTGTTTTCCGCCCACTTCCGCAGCTATCGGGGTTGTCCAGGATGTTTTTTCATCGCGCTGCTTCTGCCAAATTGTTTCTCCTGTTAATTTATTGAGGGCTAAAATACACGAATCGCCTTCATGGTCTCTGACGACAAATAAGCCGTCTCCAGCCAGCGCTGCTGAACCGCCTTCGCCGAAGCCAGACCGAATCGTCATTGGACCAAAATGACGGCTCCATTTCATATTGCCGTCAAAGTCCAGACAATAAATCCCGCGTGATCCGAAATTGGCCCAGAGCAGCTTGCCGTCAGTTATGGGTGAGTAGGAAGCAAAGCCATGGTCATTGTGATGACCTTCATGGGGCAGCATCTCACAGACAGTTGTTTCCCATATTTGCCTGCCGGATGTTCGGTCTAAACAGACGACATTAAACCGGTAAATATTTGTGGGTTTGCCGCGGCCGGGGCCTCTCCGCTGGTCTGCCGGCTGAACTGCCGTCTGCTGTTGAGCAGATTCTGCTTTCTTGTCTGTCTTGACAGCTGTCTGGAAAAATATCCTGTCGCCGACGATAACCGGCGTGGAATTCGATTCATCCCCTAAAAGACGGACTTTCCAAACAATATTTTTTGTTTCGCTCCATTCAATCGGCGGATTGCCATCGGGCGAAACACCCATCATATTCGGCCCTCGCCAAGTCATCCAGTCGGCTGCATTATCGCCCCAAAGGTTGGTCGCAGCTAAAAGCAAAATACCGAAGAATACTCTGTTGCTCATCTTCAATACCCTTCATATCATTAATTCAGTCTGCCTATACTTAAATACAACTAATACTTACAGATTTTTTATTTTATCGGCAAATAACACCGCCATTCAGTATAAATCTATTTCAAAAATCAGCCTTTACAATTATACGAGCAGACAGCCCCGTCATTAGCAGGAATCTAAGGAATTATTATTCCTACTTTCCATCTGCTATTGGAGGCACTTGCCAGACTATTTCTTGCCCCTTCTGAATTTGAATGGGATAACACCGGCCGGCATAACGGACCCGACAGAGATTTCCCAGCAGAGAGCGAATTTTTGCATAATTCAGCCGGCCTTCTCTCCACTCGATATCAAGCTCAAAACCGCCTTTTGCTCGCAATCCCTGTATGCGGCCGTTCGGCCAGATCTTCGGCAAAGCTGGTAGCAGCTCTATCTCTGTAAGCATAGATTCGCCGCTGTATTGTACTCTGCTGTGCATCATCATTTCCGCAATGCCCGCCGTGCCGCCGAAATTGCCGTCAATCTGAAACGGCGGATGTGCATCAAACATATTGGGATAGGTTCGCTCCGGTGCGATAAGGAGCTTCAAAATAGAATAGGCATGTTCTGCATCCAACAAGCGTGCCCACAGATTCAGCCGCCAGCCGATTCCCCAGCCAGTTGCATTATCGCCGCGAATTTCCAGAGACTTGCGAGCCGCTGCCGCCAGCTCCGGCGTATCATATATATTAATCTGGTCGCTGGGGTATAAGCCGTACAGATGGGAAACATGACGGTGATGCTTATCGGGTGCTTCCATATCCCAGTCTTCCAGCCACTCCTGAAGTTGTCCGGCGTTTCCAATTTGATTGGGGGCCAACCGGTCGCGGACCTTAACAAGCTGCGATCGAAATGACTGGTCTGTATTGAGGATGCCGCCGGCAATTATACAGCTGTCAAATAAATCGCGAATAATCTGAGAATCCATTGTTGGGCCTGCACATATGCTGGCTCCAAATTGATGACCATTTTCAGGTGACAACGAAGGGCACGTCACCAGCCATTTGTGGGTTGACTCTTCAACCAGCGTATCCAGAAAGAACTGAGCTGCCTCCTTTAGAACAGGCCATATTTTTTCCAGATAAATACGATCCCCATTGTATTCGTAATGCTCCCACAGATGTTTACACAGCCAAGCGCCGCCGGTCGGCCAAAATCCCCATGTAGCCCCGTCGATTGGAGCCGCCGCACGCCACAGATCCGTATTATGATGACATACCCAGCCGCCGGCCCCCCAATGCATCTGTGCTATTCGACGGCCGGTTTGCGACAAGTCCATCACCATTGCAATCAGCGGTTCGACACATTCGCCCAGATTGGTCGGCTCAGCAGGCCAATAATTCATCTCCGTATTAATATTAATGGTATACTTGCTTCCCCACGGCGGAGTCATGCTGTCATTCCAGATCCCCTGCAGATTGGCCGGCTGAGTACCGGGACGCGAACTGCAAATCAGCAAATAGCGGCCAAATTGGAAATACAGCGCAGCAAGCTGCGGGTCATTACCTTTGGCAAAGTCAGCAATCCGCCGGTCGGTTGGATTTTTTATGGCCTCTGTCGAACCCAAATCCAGAGATACCCTGCGAAATAGACTCTGGTGGGCAGCAATATGGTCCTTGAGGATGTCTTGAACAGAGCGTTTTCCTGCGGCTTCAATAGCTTGTTTGGTCAAGAATTCCGGATCGCAGCTGACATCGTTATACTTTTTATAACTCGTGGCAATAACTATCAGCAGCACAGCTGAATCTGCACCAATGATTTTAAGGCAGTCTTGCTCGGGAGATAACGTTCCCCCTGTTGTTTTTGCCAGCAGCCGGGCTTGAAATTTCAAGGCCCCGGCAATGCCGGCAGAGCCACCGTTGACACCGCTTAGAACCAGTGTATCAGATCCATCGCATTTGACAGAGGCCTTTTGAGGGCTTTTCATTCCAATCCTGCAGCTAATATGCCCCGGTTTATCTGCAGTAAGATGCACAGCAATAACCTGATCAACCGAACTGGAGAATACCTGACGCGTATATCGCACGCCATCGGCAGTAAATGATGTTGTTGCTACAGCCGTATCCAGATTCAGGTCCCGCCGGTAATCTGCAACACGTTCGAAACTGTCAAACTGTAGCAATACATCGCCGACGGTCTGATAAGGCATCTGTGTTAACGGTTTGCCCATCATTTTACTGTCAATGAATCGCGATGCCTGACGATATTGTCCTTCGAAAATCAGCCGTCTGGCTTCCGGAAGAGCCGCCAGCGCTTCGGGATTGATCGGCTCATACGGCCCCCCCGCCCACAGCGTATCTTCATTAAGCTGAAGCCGCTCATTTACAATCCCGCCGAAAACCATTGCCCCCAGCCGCCCGTTCCCAATCGCCAGCGCTTCGGTCCATTTTTCAGCCGGCCGGCGATACCATAAGCTCAGCGGTTCGGCCGGTGCTGGAGCAAAACCCTCTATCTGACCATCAAAAGCCGTTTTCTGACTAAACTGCGGCAGCTCGGATAAAGACTGACTTTGGATATATCCGGAAAAAATAAAAAAAATTATTATGGACAATTCTGGCCTATTACATCTAAATACTTTCATTGTCTTTCTCCAAGATAAGTTTATTTGAACAAAATATTTCTCAACATTTGCCTTCATGTAGAAGGATAAAATCTGCAGCGTTTTCAAACAAGAACTTTTCTTGTTACTTTTTTATTTAATGGAATTTAGGTATTTTTACTGATTTTATTTGTGAATGTAATGTTGGTATAATGTATAAAAACATTGCTGCCTGTTTTTGCATCCGGAAAAGACGGCTGATAGTGCTTACCACAAGTGGAATGTACTACTAAATAAGGCAGCAGGACAAAACCGATGGCTGTCAGCGTCAAAAGAGGAGGACACCCCAGAAGGACTATAAGTCCCTATTTCCATTTTTTAATCTACCGTCTTTTTCAGAAGAAATTAGGCTGCGCAGACGTTCTGCCAAGCTTGTGCATAAAGCATCATTTAGGAGGTTAGTAAAATGAAGAAAGTTCTTAAAATTCTATTGTTTTTACTGATCTGTGCATCGTTGTCGGCAGGATACAATTACAGCGTCAACGGAAAGGTTTTTTATTCCGGAGGGACCGATTCAGTCAAGGGAGCGACTGTAACACTTACGGTAAACTGGGCCGTCGGTGGTGTGGCTTCAGGCAGTACAACAACAGAAAAAGACGGTTCATTCAGCTTTGTTGTAAGCTCGGATTCGCTGGATTACATCGGAGCCACGATGGAGCTGAAGGCCACCACAGCATTTTGCTCCGGCAGCACCACTTGGATATGCAAGAGCTACTCCGAAGGAAAAGATGTATGGATTTTTTGCAATGTTCAAATCAATCCGGATTTGTCTACTGTTGTTAAACCCCGGCCTTTTATTTCGGCCGGCCGCCAATTGCCGGTTACAACCGTCGCTTATCTGGATCAGCCCGTACATCCCGTTTTGGTACAGCAATTTCAGGTTGCATTGAGGTGGAATCCGGTACATATGAATATTGCTGCCGTGGAATCTTCGCCGGGTTCGCCGTTTATTGTGGAGACGTGGGGACCTGGACCTGATATCGGAACTGCAATAGTAAAAGGACACTCATTGTTTGGACCAGTACCGATGAAAATATGGCCTGAACCGCCGGATTCATTTTTTGACATTTTCTTCGATGTTCTTGTACCGCCGGAGGAAATGCCTTTGTATTCAACGGTTACCGTCGTTCCGCTTGAAACCTATTTATATGGTCCCGAAGTATATTACCCCTATCAGCATCAAAGCGATTTCCTGATTGGAGAACCGGAACCCTGTAAGGCAGTATTTATGATTGACAGCTTTGAGGAATGGGAGACAGCATTGCATTCATCCCTTCCAGACGCCAACATTCGACCGGCTACACTAACTTTCTGGCGGCAATATATGGATTACTGGGCCAATCCAACAAGTGAAATTGAGGGTGAACCGTATCCGCGCAGCGAGTTTATTCCGCCCATTGAACCGGAAGGGATGCTGTATGTCTATGAAGGCGGCGGAGGCGGCGGGGGTATTCCTGAAGATGCCGGTCTTGTTATGGCATGGGGCACAACCCCGCCGGCAGAGGAAGGCAACTATGCTTCCGCTTGGCGGTGGGATTACGGGCTTGATCCAGATTTGTCCAACTGCACCATTCAGGTTACCGTCTCGCCGATGACGCCCAATATCAATATTGTTTCTTTCAGTATCGTTGACATCGCCAACCGGATGCGGACATGGTGGTGGAATGTGCCCGGCACAATTCCACTGGGAGTGCCCACAACAGTTAAAATCAATACAGCACTCACAGGTGTAGCTGCCGCTTCTCCTGTTGCTACGGGCTATATGAATGTCCCAGGCTTTGATATCACCAAGTCGCAGTTTTTTGATGTAGATGAAAATTTCAAGTATATTTTCGGTCAGCAGCCTGTGCCCCCGCCGGGACAGCAGATTTTCGTTTACGGCTGGAATTATTGGCACAATCTGCTGGTAACCAAAAACACCCAGGCCTACAAAGGAACTTGGCCGAAATATTCGCAGCCGCCGGTTGTGCTGAATCCGGAGCAGGCGGTGCCGAATATTCTGGGGTGGGATGAGGTTTCAATTTACAAACCGCCTCTATGGCCCATTATGGCCGATGACTGGATTTGTCTGGACGGACGGCCTGTTACGGACATCCACTGGTGGGGATCATTCAAGGGCTGGACACAACCGTATTTGCCGCGCGTTGTGCCGAAGGCATTCCATATCGGAATATGGACGGATGTACCGGCTGGACCCAATAATCCCTACAGCCATCCGGGCAAGCTTATTTGGGAACACATTTGCGACAACTGGGTGTGGAACTTTGCCGGCTACGATATTGACCCCCGCTGCGAATATCCCGAAATGCCCTGCTTCCGGAATGAGGCCTGCTTCCAGTTCAATCAGCTCCTCAGTGAAGATGATTGGTTCTATCAGAAACCCAGCGAGAATCCAGAACAGCCGAACATCTACTGGCTTAGCATTGCCGCTATTTACGATGACAATGCTTTGATTGCCAATCCGTGGGGCTGGAAGACAAGGCCGCATTTGTTTAATGATGATGCGGTTCGTATCATCGCAACAGCTGAGGGACTCTGGCCGCCGCAGGTTGGTTCGGTTTTCGGCAAAGGTATTCCGATTCAAATCCCAGAATATCCGGCTCCGGGTGCTTCATGGGATTTAGCCTTTGAGCTGACAACCAACCAGAAACCGCCCTGCCATACACTGCAAGGCGATATCAATCATGACTGCGTCGTCAATCTGCATGATTTTGCCATTCTGGCAAGTGATTGGCTGCTGACTTCGCCCTAAAATCGCAGCTTAGACTTTCGAAAAGGCCGATTCCTTAAAAAGGCATCGGCCTTTTTTATTTGTGCAAACAATAGCTGCTTCTATTGTACACATAACGGTTTATCTTTTTAAAAGATGATTAAAATTATAACTTGATTTTTACAGGGCTTTTCGTATTGTGAAACAGCCGATTCAAACAACAAAAAACCAGTGGAGACAAACTTTTATGACAAATATCAGTATTACAGCCCCGAAGGGATTTCTGGCGGCAGGAGTCCATTGCGGGATTAAGCAGTCCGGCAAACCAGATTTAGCAATTGTTTATTGCCCTACAGGTGCAGCGGCAGCAGCTATGTTTACAACGAATGCGATTCAGGCGGCATCGGTTGCTGTCTGCCGGCAGCATATCGCCAGCAAAAAAATCTATGCAGCCGTTATCAACAGCGGCAATGCCAATGCCTGTACAGGCACCAAGGGTTTGGCGGCGGCTGAGGCCATCTGCCGCAAAACCGCCAGCCAACTGCAAATTGCTCCCCAGCAGGTGCTAATTGCCTCCACCGGCATCATCGGACATCAGCTGCCTTTATCTAAAATTACATCCGGGATTGCATCCGCTGCCAGCCAGCTGCGAGCCGACTCAGCAGGCGGATTGGCTTTTGCTAAAGCAATTATGACAACCGATACGCGGTGCAAACAGGCGATGCGTACTGTGAAAATAGGAGGTAAAACCATCGCCATAGCCGGCACCGCAAAGGGAGCCGGAATGATTGGCCCCAATATGGCTACGACTATCAGCGTCATCACTACAGATGCAGCCATTACTAAAATCCTTCTCGATAAAGCACTGAGAAATGCTGTCGGGCTTTCCCTGAACCGCTTAACTGTAGATGGCCATCAAAGCACCAACGATACGGCAATGATTTTGGCTTCAGGCCTTGCAGAAAACAAGACAATCAAGAAACAAGATATCGGCTATCGCCGTTTTTCCGCGGCTTTGGCAGACCTATGCAGTGATTTGGCCAAACAGATGGCTTTGGATGCAGAAGGTGCCACACGGATGTTTAAGGTTGAAATCAAGGAAGCTGCGACAAAGGAAGATGCCTTTAAAGCTGCCCGCGCAGTGGCAGATTACGACTTGGTTAAATGCGCTATTCATGGAGGGGATCCTAATTGGGGCCGTATTATCTGCGCTGTCGGCTCCTGCGGCGTCAAACTCAATCCCAACCGCCTCTCCTGCAAAATTGGAGATATTTACGTATTCAGAAATGGAAAACCGACCAATTTTGACTCCAAAAAAGTATCGAAGATAATCAGTCGAAAAGAACATACAATTACGGTCTATTTAGGGTCTGGCCGACATAACGATTTCTGTTACGGCTGTGATCTAAGCAGAGATTATGTAACCATTAATGCTGATTATCATACTTGACAGGCCGATTTTGCGGATCAAAATGAATAAAGCGGCCCAAAATCCGATGCAGGCAAAAACTATAAACAAAAAGGTTGAAAACTTCTGAAAAGTCGCTATATTGTTTTCAATTTTAAATTTAACACTTATATATTCAAATGAAAGGGATCAACACGTGAAAGGATTAGAAAGGATTGGATTGTTGGGATTACCGATGATGGTACTTTCATCAACAGCCATGGCACAGGAACAGGCCGCCCAGACAGCAACAGTTTCTGCCAAGTTTGCTCCGATGGCGCCTTATTTGGCAATGGGCAGCGCTGTAATCTCTCTGCTGATGGCAATCTATTTCTACAAAAAAGTCATGCAAGCGCCGGCGGGCAGCCCTAAGATGATGGAAATAGCCGATCATGTTCGCGAAGGGGCTTATGCGTATTTGTTCCGCCAATACAAGGTCGTTACAGTGGTTTTCATTATTCTTGTAGCGGTTTTTGCCTTTCTTGCCTATAAGGGCGTGCAGAATCCATTTGTCCCGGTAGCTTTCCTAACAGGGGGCTTTTTTAGCGGCCTGTGCGGTTTTCTGGGCATGAAAACAGCAACAAATGCCTCCAGCCGCACAGCACAAGGCGCAAGTGAAAGCTTGAACAGGGGATTGCAGGTTGCATTCCGCTCTGGTGCTGTGATGGGACTGGTGGTAGTGGGTTTTGGCCTGCTGGATATTTCTCTCTGGTATATTCTGCTGGATAAAGTCTTTTTTGCTCTGGGTCCAGATGGATTAACCAAAGGTTTCAAAATCGGCAGCTTTGTACTGGTTCATCCCGGCATTGACAGTGCTCATAAGCTGGTAGAAATCACAACAACCATGATTACCTTCGGTATGGGTGCTTCAACACAAGCGCTGTTTGCGCGTGTCGGAGGCGGTATTTACACCAAAGCGGCTGATGTGGGGGCCGATTTGGTCGGCAAGGTTGAGGCAGGCATTCCCGAGGATGACCCTCGCAATCCGGCGACTATTGCAGATAATGTGGGCGATAATGTCGGCGACGTAGCGGGCATGGGCGCTGACCTGTATGAAAGCTACTGCGGCTCAATTCTGTCAACTGCAGCACTGGGGGCAGCTCTTCCGGCTGCTTCTTTGGCCGCCAAAGGAATTGACCCGATAATGGCTGTTTTATCGCCGATGATTGTAGCCGGTATCGGCATTCTGCTGTCCATTGCGGGCATCTTTATGGTCAAATGCAAAGAAGGTGCATCCCAGAAAAACCTGCTGACAGCTCTTTTAAAGGGTACGCTAAGCAGCTCCATACTGATTGTGATTGCACTGGCTATTATGGCCAAGATGGGAATGATTACATGGGGCATTTTCTGGTCGGTTATCTCGGGGCTTGCCGCGGGGGTTATTATCGGCCAGATTACAGAGTACTATACGTCAGATGAATACAATCCCACTAAAGGCATTGCCGGACAGGCCGTGATGGGACCGGCAACAACCATCATCGATGGGCTAGCTGTCGGCATGTTCTCGACCGGCGGCTCGGTTATCACTATCGTCATCGGCATTATTTGCGCCTATGCCTTTGCCGGCGGCTTCAGCGATGTATCGATGGGCCTGTACGGAATCGGCTTTGCGGCTGTAGGTATGCTGTCTACGCTGGGCATTACGCTGGCCACGGATGCCTATGGACCGATTGCTGACAACGCCGGCGGCAATGCCGAAATGAGCGGTCTTGGCGAAGAAGTCCGCAAACGGACCGATGCTCTGGATGCACTGGGCAACACCACTGCTGCGACCGGCAAGGGCTTTGCGATTGGCTCGGCTGCTCTGACAGCCATGGCTCTGCTGGCTGCTTACATTGAAGAGGTCCGCATCTGGATTGGTCGGCTTGCCAATGAGAGTCCCGAAGGCATCTATATGGGCTTTACATCGGCACAGGTAAAAGTTGCCAGTATTTCTCAGTTTGTTGAGGTTTATGATTTGACGATTATGAATCCCAAGCTGATTTGCGGCCTGTTTATCGGGGCTATGATGGCCTTTATCTTCTGTGCAATGACAATGAAGGCGGTCGGCCGAGCAGCCGGGGCAATGGTCAATGAAGTGCGTCGTCAGTTCCGCGAGATTCCGGGCATTATGGAAGGCAAAGGCAAGCCAGATTACGCCCGCTGCGTGGCTATATCCACAGCCGGTGCACAGAAGGAAATGGTCGTGCCCTCAGCTTTGGCTATCGTGGTTCCGGTAGCAACAGGGCTTCTTTTAGGCGTGGCAGGCGTGATGGGCTTGCTGGCCGGCGGCTTGACAGCCGGATTTGTTCTGGCAATCACACTGAATAATGCCGGGGGTGCATGGGATAACGCCAAGAAGTATATCGAAAAAGGCGCATACGGCGGCAAAAAACTGCCCGATGGAACCAAAAATCCGGTCCATGGCGCAGCCGTTGTAGGCGATACTGTCGGCGACCCCTTCAAAGATACTTCTGGACCCAGCTTGAACATCTTGATTAAGCTGATGACAATGGTCAGCGTGGTATTCAGCGGCGTAGTGGTCAAGTTCGCACCTATGATCGGGCAGTGGTTCTTCAATCTGTTCGGTTTGAGCAGTTAATTCCGAATGCTTGACGAATTGCGTATTTTCGATTAGTGTACAGGAGCGTCCCCCATAATGAGGACGCTCCTATTTTGTCTACAGAAAATAAAACTATGGCAAAAAAGACATCTAAAAAAACAGTAAAAAAACAAACCGCCAAAATAAATATAAAAAGACCAAAACGGTCAACAGATAAACAGCTCGCCCTTTCGGCGGCTCGTATTGCCCAAGACCGCAATTGCACTGATATCACCATTCTTGACCTGCGGGGCATCAGTCCCGCAGCCAACTATTTTGTTATTGCAACGGGAACCAGCGACCGCCAGAGCCGAACGGTAGCAGACGAAATTTCACAGGAAGCCAAAAAACAGGGACATCAGCGATTCGGCATCGCCGGCTATGAACGAGGCCAGTGGATTCTGCTGGATTTTGTAACGGTGGTAGTCCATATTTTTGATGCTGAACATCGGAATTATTACAATCTTGAGATGCTCTGGGGTGACGCCAAACAGTTAAAAATTGACAAAAAGCAGGAATAATGAAACGTCTGACAGATATTCTTGAAGAACGCATTTCTGGTGCCATTCGGCAGGTTACAGGCCGCTCATTCCCGGCGATGGTTCGACCTGCCGCCGAGCCGAAATACGGTGATTATCAGGCCAATGGCATAATGCCGGCCGCTAAACAAATCAAAACCAATCCCCGCCAATTAGCTCAACAGGTTGCAGCTGTACTTGATATTGCTGATATCTGCCAACCACCCGAGATTGCAGGGCCGGGATTTATCAATCTGCGTCTCAAGGATGAGTTTTTGGCTGCTCGCCTGATTGAAATCAATTCAAACAAACAGCGTCTGGGTATTGAAAAAACAAAAAAAACCAAAACAGTTGTGGTTGACTATTCCGGGCCCAACATTGCCAAACAGATGCATGTCGGCCACCTACGCAGCACTATTATCGGCGACTGTATCGCCCGTCTTTATGAATTTCAAGGGCATACAGTAATCCGCCAAAATCATATCGGCGATTGGGGCACACAATTCGGGATGCTGATTGCCCTTCTGAAAGAGCAGTATCCGCATATCCTCGATAATCTGTCGTCTGCACATATCGCGGATCTGGAGACTTTTTATCAGGATGCCAAACGCAAATCCGAGGAAGATAAAACATTTGAACAGAAAGCCCGTCAGGAAGTTGTCCGGCTTCACAATCACGATGCCGATACGATTCTGGTTTGGAAGCAGATTGTGCAGGAATCCAGAAAGCATTACCTGCCGATTTACAAAAGCTTGAATATCATGTTGACCGCCGATGACGAACGCGGGGAAAGCTTTTATGCGGATAAACTGGCCTCGGTAGTAGAAGAATTCAAGGGACGCAGATTGGCGTCAGAATCCGATGGAGCCATATGCATATTCCCTGAAGGATTCAAAAACAAGGAAGGCCAGCCCCTGCCTTTTATTATTCAGAAAAGCGATGGGGCTTTTTTATATGCGACCACAGACCTTGCGGCACTGCGGTATCGGATACAGGAGCTGCATGCGGATACAATTATCTATGTAACAGATGCGCGCCAGTCGCTGCATTTTCAGATGCTGTTTGCGGCGGCCAAAATGGCCGGCTGGACTGACAGCGGAACTGAACTGGTCCATGTCACATTCGGCACCATGCTGGGCGAGGACGGCAAGCCGTTCAAGACCCGATCCGGGGGAACCGTCAAGCTTAAAGACCTGCTGGACGAAGCAGTCGAACGTGCTCGAAAAATTGTAGAAGAAAAAAATCCTTCTCTTTCAGCCGAGCAGAAAGAACATATTGCACAAGCCGTCGGCATAGGGGCTGTTAAGTATGCCGATTATTCCAATAACCGCAACAGCGATTATGTTTTCAGCTTTGACAAGATGCTGGCAATGGACGGCAATACCGCTCCGTATATGCAGTATGCTTATGCACGGATTAAATCCATTGAGCGCAAGGCCTCGGGGCGCGAGGTTGACATTAAACGAGAGCTTTCCGGCCTTTGCTCTTTGAGCTTCACATCCGAAGCGGAAAAAGAGCTGGCCAAGCTGCTGATACGCTATGATCAGGCAATCGATGCGGCGGCACAGGAGTGCCGGCCGAATTATCTGACCGGATATCTGTATGACCTGTCACAGGCCTTTAGCCGTTTTTATGCAGCATGTCCCGTTCTTGAGGCTGATGCACAGCAGCGTCCCTTGCGGCTGCTGCTGTGTGACTTGACAGCCCGTACAATCCGGCATGGCATGAGCGAATTGCTGGGCATTGAAGTTGTAGAGCATATGTAGGAGGTTGCCAATGAAAGTTGTTCAAGACAGCTTCTTTGTTAAAACACATAAGCGAAATGAAATGATTGATATCACGTCAGAAGTGGAAGCAGCCATCACCCGAAGCGGCATAGACACCGGTATCCTGACCGTTTTCTGCCCCCACACAACAGCTGCCGTTACCATCAATGAAAACGCCGATCCAGATGTTGTTCACGATATCCTGATGACGCTGGAGGAACTGGTGCCGCATTTTCGCCAAGGATACCAACACAGCGAAGGCAACAGCGATGCCCATGTCAAATCCTCACTGGTCGGTGTCAGTAAAACAGTTTTAATACAGAATGGACGGCTGAAATTGGGAACTTGGCAGGCGCTGTTTTTCTGCGAGTTCGACGGTCCTCGCCAGCGAAGCGTTTACCTTTCCATTTGCGGTTAGCACAGATATTCAAACAGGACATTGCCTTTTTTCCTATGCCCAACTTTTTCAGTGCCGCGCAAAAAGATGGCGAGGATAGCGGCTCCGTCTGGGGGGGAAAACGGATGGCCACTTCGCCTCGCCGAGGATTATAACTAAGTCTTTTCCCCTGACTTCATTATCAATTTGAAATCAGTATATCCATAAAATCGGATTTTGTCAACGATTGTTTTTATAAAAAAACGAATTTAAGAGCATATAAAAAACTTTAATAGGTATTGTGTACCCAATATTACCTGTAATGAGTTTTCAATACAGCACACGTTAAGGCTTGCAACCAAGATATTTTTTTCGTAGGATTTATAACTTGTTTGTAACGGAAAAAATAATGAATACAGTGTATAATAAATACGCACGATTTAGGTAAAGGAGTGTCCTTAATTTATGGGAAAAAATAAAAAAAATACCGCCGCGGAGCTTATAACGGATAATGCACGTCAGGTATATAACTCGATTCTTGCCAACCGTAAACCCACGATGAGCACTCCCATCCGCTCCTTGTCCAATGTAAAATATCATGTTAAAAAAGGGCATTTTGAAATAAAAGGAAATACCAAAAACCGTACGCTGACAGTCAATACCGTTAAAACCTTTGCCCAAACTTTGAAAATGATGGCCTTGTCTAAGGAATTAATAGATAATGACAATATGGCAACCAAACGAGAGGCCTATTATATCTCGAAAAACTGGGGAAAGGCCGGCTTTGACGAACAGCCGGAATCTGATACGGTGATGGATGATATGGAAGCAATGTTCGGCGTAAATCGCGAGCAGCTTCGCTTCGTGCCCGAAGAAAAAGGCGGTGATGTGGCAGGTCAGCTGATTGTTCTGGACAAAGATGCCGGCGGCAAGCCGCTGAAAATCGACTGTACCCGCTTCGGTTCAGGGGCCTATTCCATTCCTATCAATGTCGAAGAACTGGGATTCCAGAGCAAAGCTAAATTCATTTTGGCCATCGAAACTGCTGGAGCTTTCCAGCGTCTGGTCAAATGCGACTATTGGAAAAAAGCCGACTGCATCTTGATAAGCATGGGCGGTGTACCGACACGGGCCTGCCGGCGGTTTATACGGCGGCTGAGCGATACGCTGAAAATACCCGTCTATGCCTTCGTCGATGGGGACCCATACGGATACTTCAATATCTACCGGACACTGAAGGTCGGCTCGGGTAATTCTGCTCATTTGAATGAATTTTTCTGTGTTCCGCAGGCACGATTTCTTGGAGTAACGCCGCAGGATATTATCGATTACAAGCTGCCCACGCATCCGTTAAAAGATGTGGACGTCAAACGAGCCAAAGATGCTCTGAAAAACGATCCCTTCGTAGCACATCATAAGCCATGGCAGGAAGCCATCAATCAGATGCTGAAAATGGGTGTCCGTGTCGAGCAGCAGGCCTTTGCCAAACATGGGCTGGACTTTGTTGTGGATCATTATCTGCCGGATAAGCTGAAAAATCCGAATAAGTTTCTTCCCTAAAAGTTTGTCAACGGATAAATGCGGATGGGTGTGATAGCAGACAAATTGAAAAAACTGCAGGATGAGATTGCCTCTGTTTGTGCACGCTGCCGGCGCAGTGAAAAAACCATCCAGACCATCGTCGTAACCAAAACAGCCTCTATCGAGGCGATTCACGAAGTAATTCGTGCTGGGGCTGTGGAACTGGGTGAAAACAGGGTACAGCATTTAAAGCAAATTTCCGACGAAGTAGATGCATTTTTAAAAGAAAAAGCGGAAGCCGAGGGACTTCCTCGCTGTGTGAATTGGCATATGATTGGGCATTTGCAGCGTAACAAAGTCCGCCAGACTCTGCAGATCTGCAGGATCATCCATTCCGTCGACACCTTGCGCTTGGCTGAAGAAATTAATATCCAAGCCCAGAAAATGGGAATTCATATAAATGTGTTAATGCAGGTTAACTGCTCTGGAGAGCCGCAAAAGTATGGAGTGCCTGTCGGGGCAGCCGTTCATTTAGCCGAACAGATTGACACAATGCCGAATCTTCGTCTGATTGGGCTTATGACCATGGCCCCTCTGACAATGGATAAAGATATTGTAAGGAGCTGTTTTGCCCGAGCTCGAGAGCTTTTCGAGGAAATTCGGGCCGAACATATTGGAGGAGCCAAATTTAAGCACCTCAGCATGGGAATGAGTCAGGATTACCCCATTGCCATCGAAGAAGGAGCCACAATGCTCCGTATCGGATCAGCCATTTTCAGTTAATTTTCTGATAGAAGACAAATTACCTGTTATATATCCGGTTATTTGCGATCTTGGAATTAGCCGCTAAAATTATCCAAATCCTTTTCAGTTAGATTAAGTCACCCCCTAAAATTACCGACATTTATCATCAGCGGTTTGTATTCCGAATTATACAATGCTTACGGAAACCCAATTAACAACCTGTTCAACTAATTCGGCAGCCCCTGTAAATGTCCTGTTTGCAGGCGAACGAGCGATTTCTGACGATTTGCTGTTTCTTCTGGGCAGCCGCGGATATCACTGGAACCGTATTAGATTGGATGAACTTTATACTTATGCGCAGCAAGGGACAATTTGCGGCCCAGTAATTGTTGACGCAGAAATGATAGATTCTGACAGCGTCTCCGCTTACCAAAGTCTTTTTGAAAAACTGGATCAGCAGGACACACCAGTTATTCTATATCGTTGTCCTTCCTGCATCAAGACCGACCATCTTCAACTGGCTGTCAGGGCAGAGTCTCTCGGATACGAAGAACTTTGGGCACGCATCGAAAGCAGTGTGCAATTTTCTAAACGGCTGCAGAAGCTAAAAGGGCAAAAAGAAAACTATCTGCTTGCAAAAGACACCGCTCAGCAGCTTGAAATGGCAGGACGTGTTCAGCGCAATTTTCTGCCGGCCCAGCTGCCTGATAATGATACCATTCATTGGGCGGCTGTATTTCGTCCGGCCGAATGGGTCTCCGGCGACATTTACGATGTAGCCCGACTGGATGAAGATCATATTGGTTTTTATTTAGCCGATGCGGTAGGACATTCGATGCCTGCGGCCCTGCTGACAATGTTTCTCAAGCATTCCATAATAATGCGTCAGACCTTCGGCAACGATTATACCATATTTAAGCCGCAGGAAGTCATTACCGCCCTGAATCTGCGGATGACGCAGCAGGAATTGAGCGGCTGCCTTTTCGCAACCTGCTTTTATGGTCTTATCAACATCCGAACACTTACACTTGAATACGCCCGAGCAGGTCACCCCTACCCTCTTCTCATTCGCGGCGGTCAAATTCACCAGCTCGAATCCCGCGGCGGTCTTCTCGGGGTATTCGAGGAAGCGCAATTTGAGCAGAAAACCCTCCAGCTGCACCCGGGTGATAAACTGTTTATATACTCAGACGGCGGCGAACCTCTTATCGCTCATGCGGCCGATGAAGGGCAGCTTCAATTCAAGCAGGCATTCGTGGATATTTGTAATCTTCCAATCGTGCCGATGCTTCAGGCATTTAATCGCATGGCAATCCACCATGATTTCCCGCCGAATCAAATCGATGATATTACGGCCATCGGGATGCATGTTGTCAAATAGTTCTTTTTTATTTCACAAATTGTCCGATAAATCCGCCTCCGTCAGCCAGCTGAATAGTCAGTATCTCATTTTTTGATGCTGTTGATTTTTCAACAACCACCGCATCCGGCTTATTCATATTATCTCTTACATAAATGGCCTTGTAAGCACCCTCCGATAAAAATGACAACGGCACCTGCAAGGTTCGGCTCGGACCAGCTGCCGTGATCGCCAGCATCCACATATCCCCGCTGCGCCGTGCAAATATGGACAGTTCACCAATTCTGGAGTCCGGCAGGACTATCGTCTCATCCCACACCGGCTTGATGCTTTTAATGACTTCTAAGGCCGGATTATCGAGCACACTTTGGGGATGGGCAGCTATTGTAAGAATCGGGCTGTGGAAGGTCGCCAGACAGGCAATCTGATGTGCCCATGTTGAATCCCTGCGCCGGTCATTGAAGACCATTGTAGTGTAATCGCACGGGCCTGCTAAGTAACGGGTAAAGGGTAAAATCGTCTCATGACGGGCACGCTGCTGAAGACTGCTTGATTCCATTCCCCGAACAGCCTCATAAATCATCGCGTTAGGCCATGTACGAAGGCGGCCGGTGGGTTTATTGGCGCCATGAAAATCAATAACACACTGATAGTGAGCCGCTTTTTCCAGCAACGCCTCGTAAAGGTCAATATTTTCCTTGGCTTCATGGTCAAAGAAATCAATCTTGGCGCCGGCAACTCCGAGACGGTTCAAGCGAGCAAAGAATTCTTCTCGCTGCTCAGGTGTACGGAGATTCCGGCTGTGACGCCAGAATAAAACCCGAACGCCCTGCTGTTTTGAATAATCTGTAAATTCACGTATTTGCTCATCTGACCATCCGTAGGCGAATCCTTCGAGAATATGGTATTTGGCTCCAATTTGCCCCGCCATACGGGAAAAGTCTTTCATCCGCTGAAACTGGTCGGCATCTTCATTTCGTACATAGTTCCGATCTACATAATCCCACACACACAATCCGGGCTCTACCCAAGGAGTATCCATACCCTGCGGAAAATATTGCGGATCAGCCGGAGGACAGAGGTTCGGGAGAATATCGCTATTGACCAAAACATTTAAGTCGCGGGCAATGAAAACAACCCGCCATGGCGTCGTAATCGAGCCGGAAATTGCTGCCGGTACAGCAAGACGTTTTGCTTCATCGCGCCCATACCGGAGTTCATAGGGATAATTGACAGGTTGACGATGTCCAAGCCCTATAATCCAGCCGCGTCGTCCATCGTTTTCCAATGCCATACCGGAATAGTTGACCAGATTGGCTTCAGTAATGGAACCGTAGCCGGCCCCGTCAGGCAGCTGGAATGTCAGCGGAGGTCCTGCCCACTGACCGGCTTTTACATCGGAAATGTCCTGTTTGGTGTATTCGGCTTCATAATGACCATCCAAATCATGATACCAGACTGTTGTTCCGGCCGGCAGAATAAAACGCGAATATTCATTCGGAGTACGAACAGCTTCGGCGTTTCCATCAATAATATGACGGTATGCCACCCCATCATTAAAAACACGAACCTCCAGAATATACGGTATTTGGCTTAAATCATGGGTATATGTTATTCTGGCTCCATTGCATCGGTTAACCGCTCTGCTGTGTGCACCATGCCATGGATAAGCTTCATCTATAGAATACTCTTGCAGAGCATTGAAAATAACGCCGGATGAAATATCATAGCCGTCTATTCTCATATCCAGAGGAGACGGCTCAATAACTATTGTGCTTTCTATCATCGCCGACCATGTCAGCCGTTCGGGATTGGAATCTATAATGAAGGAAACCTTGCCATCGGGACTAACCAGCCGGACTTCCTTCATGGGTATAACCCGCTGCGTACGGCGTGTGGTTGAACGATTGGTTCGCTGTTGTCTGGGCTGTTGACGTTCTGCCTGCGCAAAAGTTAAGGCAGCTGCATACAATATTATCGCTGCAAAAGCATATTTTCTGTTTATTGCCTGCATTGTGCTGATCTCCTCATTTCTTGATTGTTTCTGCTATTATCTTTATTGCATGAATAAAAAATCTTATGACCTCATATTCCCGGCAGTTTTGATGCTGCGTCCATAGCAATTCAGGATTTCGGATAGAATCATTAACAGTCGTAAAATATTCATTATCTACACACCCTAATAGATTTTACAGTATTCAAAATACGAAGTTCCAACTATTCTACTCAGCAAAAGCTGACTTGTGCTTCTGGACAACTTAATATTCTGAATTCGGCAGCTGTCATTCATCTATATCCAAATAATTTGCCGCGGGAAAACATTGTCCAAAACAAACATTGCCTGTTGATAGGACACAGCTCTATTCTTCTTTTCAATCCTGATTTTATCTGCTTATTTCTGGATTTACTGCTGCCACTGCTGCTCCAATAACTTTTAACTGGTCCATAAAAACCTGTGCCATCAGACCGCTGGGCTGTATGGGGACATCCCATGTTACTGCGCCTTGATATTGAACGATACGGCGGCTCCATTCGGATACCTGTTCAGCACTAAAACGCGGCTGTCCCATCCCCCAGGTTTGTCCGAGGTAGCTCAATACATGGACCTGTGAGCCGTCCATCAGTCCATCGACAGAACGTCGTATCATAAGACGCTCGGGCTCATTTATCTCGCCGGCAGAATAGTCTTCATGAGGTGTTACAGATATAATACGATCCACAACACCCGGATTAAATGCGACTATTGAAGCGGAATTGCCTGCCCGGGCGGCTGCGGCAAAAGAAGCAAAATTCGGGGGCTGTTCATAACGGTACATTGTGTTCGGCCAATAACAGCCGTCAAACCACCAGCCGGAAACCTTATCCCCCCAGCGGATTGACCAGTCACGGATAATTTTTTCCCATCGCAGCTGGAATTCAAGGTTCCGATCCGCTCCGTCTTTCCATTGCAGAGTCTGGCAGGCAAGGCGGTCGCGGCTTGGTGCACCTGCCGGCAGATAGACTATCAGTCGGATGCCGCGTCGGGTCAGTGCAGCAGATAAATCTGAAACCAAATCGCGGCGGGAACATTTGCTCGGCTGAATCCCTGTGAGCTGATCATAAACCGGATTAGGGGCCAGATAATATCCGGAGTTCTGGCCAATAGTGATAATATAATACCCGGCTCCTACAGATTTGACCTGTTCGGCCAATCCTTCTACATCAAAGTTATCCACAAGCTGGTTCCACCGCTCAACACTCATAGGAATATTGTCAGTCTTTGCAATCCAGTCGGCCAAATAATGGTTCATCACACCCCATTTGGCTTTCTGCATCCAAGATGCCCGGTGTTCGGCATGTCCGACACCGGCAGTCATCAAAATCAGGACTAATCCGGCAATATCCTGTACAAATCTGCACTTCATATTGTGCTCCTGTTCATACATTTTCAACATACATAAAGCATCCCCTGCCTAGGGCAAAACCACAGATTTAATTTTAACCAGTTCAGCCCCATGTGGTGCAACAACCATCTGGAATTGTTCGTCATATTGCCCAAGCTCTTTTTGACGCCACAAATCGCGTACCGTTTGTCTGCCAGTCAGTTTCAGGTCTTTCCAGGAAGCCGTAATCGGTGCCGGTTGGTCGCTGAGATTAAAAAGTCCGACAGCAATAGATCCGTCTTCAAGAGGCCGTGCCCAAATTTGATATGGTTTGAGGGTACGTTTCTGCTCCGGCCGGTCGCTGCGTACAATGGTAACCGGCTGGCCTGTTTCTACAATCTGTACAGCCTGCTTGCCCAAGGCATCCTGATTAACCGCCAGCACCTCATCGTTTGTCAGCAGATTCAGCGTAAACTCATCCAAACGCGTCATATCGCATCCAATCAGCAGCGGCGAAGCCAGCAGCGACCATAAAGTAATATGGGTATATTGTTCATCGGGGCTCAGCCCGCTGGGTTTTGGTTGCCGTCCGCCCCAGCCGCCAACATAGCCGACAACCAGCATATCCGGATCGTTCCAGTGCCCCTGACTCTGATAAGGAGCCCATCTAGTCTGGGTGAATCCGATGCCTGTTACGCTCCACCAGTTATCGCGGATATCTCCGGTGGTACGCCAGCAATTGGCAATTTTGGACAATACCGGAACATTTTCAAAAGGCATGCTGTTGGACAGACTTAAGATAATGTCGCGTCCGCTGGAACGCAGTGCATCGTACATTTCGCGTGTTTCCGGCTCTTCATTTGGATTCCAGTCATATTTGAGATAATCGATACCCCACGCAGCCCATTGCTTGGCATCGTTGACGGCAAATGAATACTTGCCGATGGCCCATGGCAGTCGCTTTTTGTTCACATTGCCGCTTTTGGGTATTGTGGGCTTTTCCCACGAACCATCAGGATTTTCTGAGGATCCCCCGATATACTCCGCATAGGAGGTTGTCCACGGTGTTGAATAGATGCCGACCTTTAATCCCATCGCGTGAATAGCATCACACAAACTTTTCATATCAGGAAACTTCTCATTGCCCTGTATGGCATTGAATGGACCTCCCCTTTTACCCTGCCAAGCATCATCAATATTGATATAGGTCCAGCCATGATTAATCAGATCAGATTCAACCATGGCTTTCGCTGCGGCCAGCACTTTCTCGGCATCGACTGTCGGGCCCCAGCAATTCCAGCTGTTCCAGCCCAACGGCGGAGTCAGAGCAATAGTTTCGCCTGCAACAATCTTAAATTTCTTTTCGCTGACACCTAAGCTGTTTTTTGCTCTCAAGATTACCTCGTATTGGCCGGGAGCAGCCAGCGTACCCGTAATTTGTCCGGTTTTGCCATCAATCGTCAAACCTTCCGGCAGTTTATCTGCGGCAAACTCCATGGGGTAGTTTCCAGTAGCCGGGATCCGATAGAGGAACGGATGCCCGGGCCTGACTCCGAAGATGCTCGGTCCGTTTATACGCGGCTCAGCGGGAGCTTTGGGAGTGCGGATCTCTGGTTGGGCCTTTGGTGCAGGCAAAGCAGCATCCGTTCCATACACCGACGCCGTCCAGACAGACAAAATGCCCACAGACAGCAGTGTTTTTACAAAAACCTTCGTGTTTAATAACATATCAGCAATCCTTTCTTTAACATAGTTTAATGTTCTTTGCATAACATTATCGAAACAGCATCGTTGTATACCACAGAATCAGCATCCGACCGTATAACCCACCTGCAGGGTGCCTGCGATTTATACCGTACTCAGAGCTATCCCGCATATTTGTCCCCTCACAGGCTTGGTGCACATCTGCATTGTCGTCTGCCCAACAGAATGATACATCCGGAGCGTGATAAAACAATTCCCCGGTCTGAAAGAATCTGTCAAAGTCCGGCAATGAACCTTCATAATGTTTATCCTTCCAATATTTCCACATTTTAAGATGAAAAGAGTACAGGAAATTATTTTACGCTCACTTTATCCAGCACAGGAGAATTGCGAATAATCAGCCGGCGAACATCCTCAAACCGAGCCGCAGGGACTTCTGCAGCAAGCTGCGCTTTAAAGCTGTCGATTTCAAGGCCATCAACGTCTACACAAACCATTGCCGGCCGGAGATCTTCCTTCAGAAAGCTTATTTTTATATTCTGCAGTTCCAAGTCCCGAACATGCCGTGCAAATACACCGTAAGCAGGCATTACCCCGATATTGCGCGGTTCCGGATAACCAGTTCCCAGTTCCGGGGGAATCCGTGCCGCATCTTCTTTCGTGCCGCCGCCATTGAAGACAAGCCAAATATTATCCAACCGGACCCCTTCTATGGGCTGTTCCGGAAGTCCCGTAATCTGAATGCCGCTCGTGGGCTCAATGCCTGTTGCTATTACATTTGAAATCAGAATATTCCGCATGCGGCTCGGCTCGGTTACATTCGGTCCGCGGTTGCGTTTTCCGGTTGTAATATAAATCGGATATGCAGCAACATCCATCATTGCAATGTTATTGATGACAATATTTTCCATAATGCCGCCATCAACTTCCTCCAGCGCCAGCCCTCGACAGCCGCGGAAAGTGCAATTGGACACTGTTACATTCCGAAAACCGCCGTTGGCTTCCGTACCAAACTTGATGCGGCCGTTCTTGACTCGGCTAGGTTTCATCGTGCCATCAAGCAGAGTACCTTCTTCAAAACCTGAAACCTGACAATTGACAATCGTCAGATTTTCCGTAATGACATTTTTCTTTAAGGCAAAACTGCTTTTCGGACACAGCGCATCATCGCCGGGGGCGTTGATTCGGCAGTTAGAAACAGTTGTATTGCGGCAGCAGTCAATATCGATGCCGTCGCGATTGGTGTCAATCGTTACATTGTCGATGGTCAATCCATCGCATCCGGTCGCCAAAATCGCAAAATGGCCGCCGTGATATATGGTAATATCGCGCATCAAGACGTTTCGGCATAACTTCAGCGCAATGGCCTTGTTGCCCAGCCGGACAGGCTGCATTTCTCTGCCTGCAGACGCCGCTTCGGGCTTATTCCAAGTTGAAAAACCGCACATCCGGTCCAGTAAACCATCGGAACGGACAAGCCCCCCGCCGTTAATCATTCCATAGCCGGTTATTGATACATTCGTAAGATTTTCGCCCCATATCAAACTGTTATGGAAATAGGTATGTCCGCCATCCTGATAAGCTGTTCCCTCCCAAGGTTCTGTAAAGTCATAGGCATTCATTTCTTGAGGGGCGCCCAAAATGACTGCACCGGCACCCAGATGCAGATTAACATTGCTCTTAAGATGAATACTTCCGCTCAGATAGGTGCCGGCTGGAAGATAGACAGTTCCTCCGCCTGCCTGTGCACAGGCCTCGATAGCCTTGTCGATGGCCGGACTGTCGAGGGCCTTGCCATCTCCCGCAGCACCGAAATCGCATACATTCCATGCGGCCTTCCCCTTCTGGATCGGGATTTCAGACATTCGCGAATCAGCACGGGCAGTTCCGGCAGAATCTGTATTGGCCGATACGGATGATGCAAAAATACCTGCGGCAACCGTCCATGCGAGCATTTGGAATAACCTGTTCACAATCGCACTCCTTTCGTTAAATCGTTTCCATTTCATTTTTTCATTTTCTCCAATTGCGGCCGTTCTACTATTTCTGTTGCCCAGAGGAAGCCGGCCACTGCTTCTTTGGCATTGACCATTTTTTTGTAATTAATATACTTATCGTAACTGGCCTGCACTCCTAAACCATCGCAGGCACTGTATATATCCACAAGTCCTTTAGCATTGATTCGTGCATTTTCTACAATGCCGTGATAGCCCTTCCTAACAACCGGTTCAAATTCGTTTTTGTCAATCAATCCCAGTTCAATGCCTCTTTGGAGTGCATAGGTAAACATCGCACTGCCGGAATTATCCGTCCAATTGTCAGGCCGATCGCCTTTGTCCACCACTTGGAACCATCGACCTGTCGGAACATCCTGCGTGCGTTTCAGACCAACAGCCAGCCGGCGGAAGATTGCTTCTATCTCCGGCCGCTGGGGATGATCTTTGGGCATATCAGCCAGTGTTTCGACGACAATCAAAGCATACCAGCCCAATCCCTCACTCCAAACCTCCGGCGAAAGGCCTGTATTGGGATCAGCCCAGCGGCAGACCCTGTCACCGTGACCGGGTTCATAAATACCATGCAGGTAAAGCCCTGTATCATCACGCTGGGCACGTTTGGCATACACAGTAATCTGCCTAGCCGCTTCGTCCCAGCAATAACGGCTGTCGCCGACAGATTTTCCATAACGTGTTAAAAACATTTGGCCCATAAAAATGCCGTCAATCCACATCTGGCCGTGCATTCCCCGGGCATGCCAGAAACCGCCATCGCTGTTGCGGGGATAATCATCCAGAGCCCGGCGAATCGTGTCTGCTGCTTTTTTGTATCGTTCATCCCGGGTATATTCATAGAGCATCACCAGTGTGTTGCCCGTCATCATATTATCAAGATTGGTAAAAGATATTTTCTGGAGATTGCCTTTGCTGTTGAGAACACTGCGGAAAGCGCCGTTCTCGTCCACAAATAGGTCGATATAGCGCTGGATGTAATCGAAGTAGCGGCGTTCGCCTGTGTCGCGATACAGGCGCTCAAATCCGCACAGCATATAACCGTTCACATAGGTCCATGCATTAAAATAGGCCTTCGAGTAATCCGGCCAGCGTGCCATCACGGTTTCGGCCGCCGCGATCGACCAGAAAGCCGGCGCCTGCCCCGGTATGTAATCTAAATGCGCATCCGGCACCGCTGTTGCGGCCGCATCTTCAAGGGCAGAAGCCGCATACAGAAAAGCGGATGCAATAAAAAATATAATACCTGCACTATAGTTGGCTCTATATCGTAGCTGATACATCCTGTTCATCGCTATTCTCCTGTATCTGCCGGTTTAATTGAATTCCGCATTCCAGCGGACTTGCCGACTTTCTTTTGTCTCAATCAACAAACGGATAAAAGGCCCATTCTGGCTGATTATTCTTATAGCAGTTCCGGCCTGCCGATCTGGTTCTGACACACTGACAGATTTGAGTTGCCAGATACTATTTCCTTTCATTGCTGCAATGCGCAGCTCGTAGGAATCATTGGCGACGACCTCGCTGACACCCGTCAGCGTTTTGAGTGATTCGTCCCATTTTTCTTCTTTGACATCCACTATTCCCTGTGTAATATGGCGGGAGGTGCTCAGCAGCATCGGATTCGAACTTACCGGGCGAACAGACAAGATGCTGCAGCCTGCCTGCGGCAAAGAGACCTTGACAGAGCCGCTGAATGGTTCAAGGAATGTATTGGCCCAGTAATCGAAGCCGATATACTGCTTTTCTCCATCCAGCCCGATTTTACGAAGCGGATAGTGAATCTCTGCAGTATTTTTATCGTCCCAATTATACAATGCAATAACATCGCGACGGACCCCGGAACGTTCATCACTCAGCAGCCAAATGCGAGGGATCTCCTGCTCAAAAATATCCGCCGGCCGGGGTGTGAGATTGTGTGCAGGCATGGTACGCTTAAGGATATCCAATCGTTCCGGGGGGAGTTTGGTATAATCCGTACTGCTGGCGTTTAATTGCCCCGAAATAGTAACCCAGGAACATAAGGTTATAGCCTGCTGAAGAGGAACATCGTCCTGCACATAAATCGGGTCAGGATCATTATACCAAACCCGTCTGTGCAGGAAATAGACTTTGCTGCCGTATCGGGGACCGCGAAGCATCGCTTCCCATGTACGCTTGTTGTCAGGGCCGATGCGCATTGCATCGACCAGCCCCATTGCAGGAGCAAAGGAACGCATATTCTGGGGAATGCAGCAGCCAAGGAAAAAAATGTCCCTGCCGGCCGCCTTGCGGACAATCTGTAAACCTGTGCGATAAGACTGGATATGAGTCATCGACGGGTCGTAGAGAACAGATTCACCGAGCTGGTCATCAGCATATTTATCATTGATATACATCAGACGGGCAGCTGTTCCAGTATATAATCCATCCATTTTGAAATACTGATAACCCCACTCATGAGCAATCCGATGAACAATGTCATAAACATACTGCTGTGTTTTAGGATTGGTTAGATCAAAACAGGTGCCGCCCCATTTGGTATCAAACGGTTTGCCGTCTTTCTTAGCAAACAGATATTGTTTGTCTGCAAAATAAGGATCATCAAAAGTCCCCGCAAAAGGCATAAACCAGATGCCGGGTGTCAATCCGAGTTTTTTAATATTATCCGCTGCGGTCTTCATGCCCGATTTATAAGGCCCGTTGGGCTGGACTTGGGTAAAGTTTTTTCGGGGACCATTTGTGGACTTGCCATCCTGCCATTTGTCATCAATCTGAACAACCGAGAAACCAAAGGGGGCCAGATGTTCTTTAGCAAAGGCAGCATTCTGAATAAGATCCTTTTCATTCGATGCTCCCGCATGATACCATGTGCAATATACTGTCGGCTGCGGGGGCAAAACGATAGCATACTTCTGAGCCACCGCCTCTGCATAGGCTTCGAGGCCCAAGCGTACATCATCAAACCAGCCAACCAGCAAGGTTTCAAGAGTTTCGCTTTGGCCGGTCTGCAGCTGCAGGCGCCCATAGTCAATCCGCGGCTCAAGAATTACTGATGTACCCTGAATATCCGAAAACAAGACGCCGCTGCCGCGCTCGTTAGTCAGCCACGCAGCAACGACACCCTTTCGGGTATCGGGATCAACAATGGATAAAAATGCGTAGCTTCCACTGTTGGATTTCTTGTCCACCGCGGTAAGTCCGGCTGTGCCGTGTGCCTTTAGCTGACGGGGGGATTTTTGCAGATCAAGTTTGAGCACGCAAGGTGCATAATATGGAATTGTTTTAATTGCAGCTGACGCATTATGGATTGTGCTCTGCATAAACACAAACGGAAGCCTATCATAAAGAGCCAGCCTCTGACGATCGCCGGAGACGGTCACAATCTCTATAGCCTGCCCTTTGCCGAATCCCGTGTCGTTCAGATCAATTCTGTGTGCAGTGGCTAATGCTTCTTTAAATTGGATAGACGAAATATATGTTTTCTGAGCATCTTTGGAATAGACAGCTGCATTTTTGGTCTGATTGTCAAAGACAACAGCTGTATGCATATTTTCAATCTGCAGTTTTGCCGTTTCAGGAACAGCCAGTACAAAGCATGCACTGCTAAATACTGCTGTCAATACAAATAGTAAAACACATTTCTTTAACATCCTGATACAACTCCTTTCAAAAGAAAACGATTTTATTGCACTTCTTCAAGGTTCGAGTTCACTGTCAGCATCTGGCCGCTCTGGGTATGATACGCCGCGCTTTTACTCCGGTATCGAAGATGAAGCGGATTGCCGAGCAGGGATTTAATCCGGGCCGATGTAAGGCATCCATCCGTCCAATCCATTTCTATTTCGAAACCCCCGCGAGCCCGTAATCCGCGAACAGACCCGCTGGATAATGCCGATGGCAGAGCCGGAAGAAGCACAACCTGCCCCGCATGACTCTGAAGAAGCATTTCTGCTATCCCCGCCGTGCCGCCAAAGTTGCCGTCAATCTGAAAAGGAGGATGTGTATCAAACAAGTTCGTCAGTGTTGACTTGGTGATCTGTTCACAGAGCATTTTGAAGGCGTGATCGCCGTCTTCCAGCCGTGCCCAGAAATTAATTTTCCATGCCTTGCTCCAGCCGGTGCCGCCATCGCCCCGCAATTGCAGTGTTTTGCGTGCCGCATTGGCCAGTTCGGGTGTCTTCAGCGGGGTAATTTGAGTGCCGGGATGGAGACCAAAAAGATGGGAAATATGACGATGCGCAGGCTCAGGTTCGGCAAATTCCTCCTGCCACTCGAGCAGCTGTCCTTGAGAACCAATCTGATAAGGCCGCAGTTTTGGCAATTTGTTCTGAAGAAGCGATCGGAATTCTGCATCCACTTGAAGACGCCGGGAGGCCTCAATAGTATTGGCAAACAGCTCCCGGATAATAGCCATATCCATTGCCGTTCCCCTACAAACGCCGGCTCGCTGTTGTTTGCCTGCGGCATCTGTATAGAAGAAGTCATTTTCAGGAGAAGTAGAAACCGGTGTTATAAGAAACCCCTGTGAGTCTTCAACCATCCAATCGAGATAAAATTCACAGGCCCCCTTCATAAGAGGATATGCCCTGCTGCGGAGATAATCTTCATCTCCAGTAAACAAATAATGGTCATAAAGGGGCAGACAAAGCCAGCCCGAACTCATTGGCCAAAATGAGGTTCGGGTCACATTATCAACCGGCTGTGCATCCCGCCATATGGAGGTGTTGTGGTGAGAGACCCAGCCGTCAGCATGATACACTTCGCTGGCGACTTTACGGCCGTCGACTGCTAATTCCTGAATCATCTGAGCCAGCGGCTCAAAACATTCAGACAAATTGCAGATGTCCACCGGCCAGTAATTCATTTCAGTATTAATATTCAAGGTATAGGCACTGGCCCACGGCGGAACAATATGGGGATTCCATATGCCCTGCAGGTTAAGGGGCTGAGTGCCGGGTCGTGAACCGGAAATCATAAGATAACGCCCAAATTGAAAATACAAGGTTATCAGCATCGGGTCCCGGACTTGACCAAATTGAGCGATCCGCTGATCCGTCGGCATCTCGGCATACTCATTCCAGCCGCCCAAATCAAGCCAGACACGATCGAACAACGCCTTGTAATCCGCTGTATGGCGTCCAAGCAAATCCTTATAACTGTATTGCCCTGCCGCTCTAAGAAAACCTTTTGATTTTGCAGCTGCATCCAGACCCTGGCGAACAGGATTTTTATCAAAGCCGTTAAAACTGGAGGCTGCATTGAAGAGAATGACGGCTTCATCTGCACCATTTACAGTAAGACGATCGGCAGCAGCCTTCGTTTGTCCCCCGCGTAATGACACTGAAACAGCAGCATGGAAAAACATTCCTTCACCGCCTATAGCGTCCCCATAAAAGATGGTTTTTTCCGGATCTCTGCGCCGGCCGTTTTCGTCCCAGATTTGAGGATATTTCCACGTTTCGTTCCGGTCTTCAACCCATTTGAGTGTACGCCGAAGCACCAAGCCGGGAACTTGTCCCGTCATTTCCAGATGTCTTGCATCATCTGCCCTGACTGCTGCAGTCGGATGCGGCGAATCCATCCGTATGGAGAAATTCAAAGAAGAAGGTTTGTCTGCGGTCAGACGAATAACAATGACATTATCCGGATAACTTGCAAATATGTCCCGCTGATACAGGATATTATCGGCCGTGTAGGAAATCCGGCATAACGCCGACGAAATATCCAGCTGGCGCCTATAATTTGAAACCTGTTCACTATGCTCAAAATCAATATATAAGTCCCCCAGCGGCTGATAACAGGCCTGACCTGCGCCGAGCCAGTTTTTTGTGATAAAATCATCTGCTTCCGCAAAACGGCGGGCATTCAGCATTTCAACAACCTTCGGCAGACTTTCATAAATGTTCAATTTAACATCTCGATAACCCGGATACCCGGAATACAATGTATCTTCATTAAGCTGCAGGTGCTCCTTCTTTGAACCGCCAAATACCATTGCTCCCAGCCGGCCATTGCCTATGGGCAAGGCCTCTTCCCATTTCTGTGCAGGTTTTGAGTACCACATTTTCAGCGGAGGATTTTTAATTGGAATCAGGTCCATCCGGCGAAGACGGGTTAATTCGCCTTGGCCGACATCAAGCGGCCGAATAGAAATAGCATGTTCGCCCGCCGCCAGCGTTATGCGTCCCGCCGTTGTAACGGCACTGTCTTTGCTTACAGGTTCCGAAAAGATCTGGTTATCCACTTTTAATTCATAGCGTCCCTGGCCAGCAGTATTTTCGACGCTAATCAATTGCAGTTCGAAAACTGTTTCTTGTATCAGACGTGCTTTCCAGCTGATAACAGCCCGCGGATCATTCCACTCTTGGGTACAGTCCCGATTTGTTTTGCCGTCCATAAAGCGGACGCGGTCGTGCAAATCGCTGTCAAAGACATGAAGACGATTTGGAACACGGGAATCCAGAAGACGGGAAGCGGCCCCATCAGGAGTGCCTTCAAAAACAACTTCAACAACACTATCGACTTTATCCGGCGGCGCAGGGGGCAGAGAAATCTGAATATCAAAGGGATTAAGACGTTCAAAAGAAAGAGTCTTTTTTTCACTTCTATCGAGAAGGTTAACAGAACGCACCCTATTTTTTAGTCCGCCCAGCAGCAGAATCTGGTCCTCAGGCCAATCAAATATATGAAGATAAAGGGTATTGCCCTTTCGGGTCACCGCTCCCCAATTCTGCAAAGGAATGGGGGAACGATCTGTTTCAATCACAGTATGCCTATAATATTTCATCCACTCAGCGATGCCGTTGAGAATCTCAATATCTTCGGAAGCAAATTTGCCGCTGCCCATAGGGCCTATATTCATCATCAGGTTTCCGCCCCGGCAAACAGCTTTGGCAAGAAGCTGAATAAAATGTGCTGCCGGCTTGTGGCTTTTATCATGCTTACTGTACCCATAAGATTCATTCGTCGTGGGAATACCCTCCCAGTCGGACTCTCGAACGGGTACAAATTCGGCGGGTCTGTCTGCCGTGGATCGGTAGTCGCCGTAATTGCCGCCTTCGCCGCCTACACGGCTGTTGACGATAACGTCGTTACTTTCCTGCCGTACGGCTTTGAGAATCCGGAGAAGCTCAGAACCCGGCAGCTTGCTGGATGTATCGAACCAGATAATCGAGGGATGATAATTGTTAATCAATTCTCGGATTTGGGGAATTGATTTTTCATCAACATATTTGCGGATACGTTCGACCATTTCTGGATGCTGGTCATACCAGCGCACACCGCCCCACAAACCAAGGTCGCCGCCGGGATTTTGATATTCCCAGTCATTGCCGGGAGCATTGGGGTGCTCCCAGTCAAAGGCATGGGAGTAATACACACCGAATTGGATACCTTGTTTGCGGCATTCGTCCCGCAGACGCGCAAGAATATCCTTGCCGTAAGGCGTTGCATCCACGATATCAAAATCAGACACCGCCGAATCGTACATTGCAAAGCCGTCGTGGTGCTTGGCAGTAATAACAATATACCCCATGCCGGCGGCTTTAGCCAGCGCCACCCATTCGGCTGGATCATAGTCTACCGGATTGAATTTGCGGGCGACCTGTTCCAGATATTCCTGACGGGGAATCTTGCATTTTCGCATCAGGTGTTCGGCATAGCCGCTGACTTTTTGACCTTTCCACTCCCCGCCAGGTCCAGAATACACCCCCCAATGAATAAACATCCCAAAACGTGCTTTTCTCCACCAAGTAAGCCGCTGGTCACGATTTTGCATTGACTGCCGCCACCAAGCCAAATCCGGCTGCTTTTGCCGTTCGGTCAGTTCAATTCCCGGTATTGAAAGAATATCGGCATCTGTTTGCGATATTGCCGGGACGGCCCACAATAATACAGCGTAAAAAACAGTCGTCACAAAAACCATCGAAATTCCTTTTCCCATCGTGTATCCTTTCATGTTTTAATCAAGCCAGTTGGCAGCTATTTCAAACATGGTTTCAATCTCATACAACGTCTGCCAGCCGGCAGATAACGCAGCCATATCGTCCATATTTACGGCATTGTCAAGTGTCAGATCACCCGGACGGTGCGGCACAGCCGACATTTCTGCACTGTTGGTGCTTTCATTGCCGGCACTGTTGGAAGCAGAAATGACATAATAATATCTCGTGCCGTTTACAACAGTGCTGTCACTGTAATGGAGTGTCATTATCCCTTCAATAATTGTTGTATAAGGCCCGCCGGGAACAGTCGAGCGTTTGACCGCATAGCTGACTGCACCCGGGGACGCATTCCACGCCAGATCGACCTGACTGTTGCCGCCGGTCACCGCAAGGCCCGTTGGGGCGGCGGGTGCTGTTGTCAGTTCAGCAATTTCACCCGGGGTTAAAGCCCGATTATAGATGCAGACATCATCCATGCAGCCCAGATAGGCCCAGCGGGAGGTATTGTTGTAAAAATCGGTACCGATGAACAGATCGTAGCTGTTGGGAGCCGCTGCCCCTGTCCAGTGGGCCTGCGTATCCGGAAGTCCATTAATATAAAACTTGGTGTTGTTTGTTCCCAGCGTCGAATCGTAAGTCATCGCCACATGCGTCCACGTATTGGACGGAATAGCGGTCGATTTCAGAAAATCTGCATTGCCCCACTTCAACAAAAGCTGGCGGTTGGTTTCCAGTCGGATCCCCCACGGCGCAGTATACCATGCCGCACCGCTGGTTCCGCCCTTTTCAATCAGTTGGCGGACAGCCGTTGTGTTGGTATAAAGCCACATAGCAATTGTGATTTGTTTGGCCACCGCATTGAGCGAGGGGCTGCTGGGGACCCGTATGTAGCTGCCGTTAACACCGTCAAAGCTGAGGACATTACCTCGCTGGGCATCGTGTATCGATGTCAAGCCGCCATAAAGGATGCCGTGATTTCCATAACCGGAGGAATCGGCAGCCGTACCGTTATCGAACGCAAATCGCGCCACCAGTCCCGTTGGCGCCGAGGCACTCGGCGTTGCGCTGACCTGCAGAGAATCGGAACTTTGTCCCGCCTCATTGACCGCTGCAACCACATAATAGTACGTCGTGCCGTTAACAACATCTGTGTCCGTATAATAGGCCGTCATCGGGCTTGCGACGATAACGTAAGGCCCCCCGCTAATCTCTGACCGTCTAACGATATAACTCGCTGCAGCCGCTGTCCAGCTCAGCGTTACCTGCCCATTGCCGGCAATGGCGCGCAGGTCTGTTGGGGTATCGGGGGGTGCAGCCGCCCGCGAAGCACTTAGCGCAATCTCAAATGTACTGACCCCGTTAAACGTCCGCAGCGGGGCAACTTGCTCAATCGTAATGTCGCTGTATGCCGTACTTCCAGCCAGGCCAACCGCACCAATATCTGCACTGGTCAAGGGCAGCTCTGCACTGATATTATCGAAAGTAGTCGTGTTCAGAACGCTGTTATTATGCGAACAAACGACCAGACCCGTCAGGACGGCAGCCGGCATAGATATGCTGACACCGGAAGATCCAACCTGTATCCAGTTTATCCCGTCGACGGACTGATAACCGATGAAAGTATTGCCCGACCGTACCAAGCGCAGCCAGCGCGGGGCAGTCAGGCCGGCAGTACGGGCAAAGTCAATGGCATTTGCGCCGGCGGCGTCGCGGTACTGCATACTCACGCCATTACTCGGCGTTATATACAGGCCGACATAGCGCGAGTTGGCGGCGCTGCTTTCACGAATCATAACGCCGGATTTAGCCCAAGCGTTGGTATTTGTCTGGCTCAATACCCGTGCGGTAAGTGTCAGATCGCCAGTTTGTGATTGCCACGCGTAATGAAATTGGTCTGCCGCTGCCCAGATATCAGCACCGCTGCCGCTGATGGAAACGGCATCCGTAATATCCAGATAATGGTCGCTGGGAAGCTGGATATGATATTGGCCGTCAGATTGCATAACCTGATCAATCTCAAACATCTGGCTGATGCCTGTTGTGCCGCTTCCGGAGAGGGTCCCAAACGTCATCGAGAGGTATTTGCCGCGCAGAACCGTACCCAGCGGCAGCGATGTATCGGTAATCAGCGCATCATAACTGTCACCTTTCAGGATGCGGGTTTGGCCTGTAATCTGGCCGGAATAATATAGGTTCGACGGCATAAACGAACCGCCGGGGTACTGGAAACTGCTTGCGTTCATCACCCATACCCGCGCATTGCCGCTGCCTGTTGTATGCATTCCGATGCGCCCCGTCAGCGAATAGCTTCCATCGGCGGTTGTCACCGTAGCGGAGCCGGTATTGGCGCCGGCCACCTGCGGATTGTGCAGGTTCACAATATAGGTATCCGCCCGCCCATCGGTAAACATAACACGCAAGCCCGCTGATTCCAGTTGCGAACCAGCCATCGGAATGCGTTCGACGGATGCAATTCGACTAACACCGTTGTTGAGCGGTTCAATAACGCTGACGAATAAGTCATGCAGCGGACCGGAGGCAGTCCGCCTGCGGATAATTGTCGACGGCCGCCACAGACCATTGACCCACCAGTTGATAGGTTCGCTGTCCACACGCGCCGGGACAGGCGTGCGGCCGCCCATATAGACGGTATATTGTTCCGGCTCAGAGGTCATCCACAGTTTGGTGTCACGCGGCGAGGAGCGGTTGGTATCCAGATAGCTGATCTGAAAATTGCCCGGCGCTGGATTGCTGCTCATGTCACGGAAAAAACCGTAATAGGGAAATGAAGAACCCGAACTGGTCGGTTCATACCATGTTTCAGATCCTTCCAGCATGGGTGTCTCGCCGGGCATCGGCGTCAAAGCAAAACTGCATTGGGCAGTTTGGTCATATCGAATTGAACCGTGCCAGACATAATCGTGTGTTGTGCCCCCCGTCACCCTGAATATATCTACCGCATAGGGACGTGTCAAATCCATCGTATTGAGCAGCATGATGCGCTGGTAGCGCGAGGCCTTGTTATGGTAGGCCCTCTGGCCGTCAATTTCCGTCACAGCCAGACCGTCCTGCCCCGGCTCGTACAATGTCAAATCGCCGTTGCCATAGGTGCTGGCTGAGGGACTGGCCATATCGCTGCGGTCGATAGTAACAGCATTATAGGCCAGGATTTGTTCAGTAAACTGTCGGCCCGGTGTGCCGTTGTGGTAGCGCACATTGCC